>Ga0315289_10000230_pt1 | contig 88233 bp, 91 predicted proteins | sample YL17G11_40_MG_FD_203452 | JGI IMG/M metagenome (GOLD analysis project Ga0315289, IMG submission 203452) | Sediment microbial communities from Yellowstone Lake, YNP, Wyoming, USA - YL17G11_40 | ecosystem: Environmental > Aquatic > Freshwater > Lake > Sediment | place: USA: Wyoming | collected...
GCCGACAAGTCCGTCCTGTTGAAATAAATCATCAGGAAAATCCCATACAAAAACACTGGTCAGCCATAGCCAGCGCCCATCAAAAAATCGGAAAAATTGCTGAAAGTTTGTTGGTGGTACCCCCGAGAGGAGTCGGACCTCTATTCCCAGCTTAGAAGGCTGGTGCTCTATCCGTTGAGCTACGGGGGCAGATGCGGGGAGGCAATATAGATTTTAAAATAATTTTATTTTCAAACATTCTGTCCATTGCTTGTCCGCCGTAATTCCGCGTCAGCGGAATGGAGGCGGAAACTATGGGCGCACAAGATGAGTAAGATTTTTGAAGGCCTATCCGTTGCTTGCCCCGTAGACTGAGCGAAGCGAAGTTCTACGGGGAGCTACGGGGGCATGTCTTTGGGTCAATCTGCATCCATTTGCTAATTATTTCATCGGCAATTTTATTGGCAACTTCTTCTGGATTGGCATCGGCCTGATAATAAATGTTATGATAATTTTTTGACTGAAAGCCCAGGCTTCGCAAAATTACCCAGACTCTGTCTTGTTGCTGTTTAAAATATTCAGGCAGAATTACTAAGTGAGTAGTTTCAAGATTGTGCGGATCAAGAAAGGCAGAGGCATCCAATGCTTCGCAAAGCCAGCGTCCACCGCTCGTTTTTAATAAAAATGATTCTTCACCGTTATCAAACCATATTTCTTCACCTTTTCCCTTTCTTACTAATTCCTTTTGTTCCAATAGTTCAGTAAGTTTTTGTGCTTGTTCTATTTTTGAACTTTCAGAAACAAGTAGGTAATCTTTACCCTCTTTGTCTCCTTTTCTGATTATACCATTTTCTTCAAAACAATCTTTTACATCCTGACGAAAATTTTGTTTAGTTTCTTCATCAAATTCAATTTGTTTGCCTTCCCAAGTGGGCATGCCACGCGGATCAGAGCTGTCAGGCATGCCACTATTATACTCGTCATAAAGGGAAATTATACGAGCATCTTTAAATATTTCACGCAATTTTTTGCCAATAGCTAAACCAATAGCATCAGAATTGGTTAGTTTATATTTATTGTCTTTATCTTTAAATATTTCTCCGGTGGCTGTATTGTAGTCAGACAAATAAGGGCTTAAGGATTCCCACTCCACTTTCAAATTATTAATATAAGCTTTAATAACCTCTTCTATTTGGCATTTAGAAAAATCAACAATTTCTTTTTTCTCCTGGCTTTCTTTTTGCTCTTTTAGTGGACTGCTTTCTATTACAATTTTCTCACTGGTGTCTTCCTCTTTAGGATGCCAATTCTCATATTCCTTAGGTAGTGTTTGTAATTCGCTAACCATACTTTTATCCCTTTCTCCTCCTGGCGTGAAATGCCTTATAGACTTCCCTTAATTGCTGGTCAGTAATATGCGTATAAATTTGCGTGGTAGTAATGGATGCGTGCCCCAGCATCGACTGTACAGAACGGATATCCGCGCCATTAATCAGCAAGTCAGTGGCATAGGAATGTCGAAGGGTATGAGGTGTTACTTTTTTAGTCAGACCACTGATGTGACTATATTTTTCAACAATACGCTGTACAGACCTAGAGGTGAGCCGATACTCCTTAGGCTGCTGGTCAAACTGCTTTTTTCTGGCTTTGTCATGCCTGATGAAAAGAGCGGGTAAATTATCATGGCGCTCATCAAGATATTTTTTAAGCCAGAATTTGGCCTGGTTTGAAAGAAAGACCACGCGTAATTTATCACCTTTTCCCCTTACTGTAAACTCTTCTTTCTCCAAATTTATCTGATCCTTTTTCAAATTAGCTAATTCGGAAACGCGCAAGCCTGTGCTGAAAAGTAATTCCAGAATAGCCTTGTCTCTTCTTCCAATAATACTTGGCTCCTTGATTTGTAAAGGTGCGTCCAGCAGCTTTTCTAAATCATTAGCTTCTAAAAAGCTCACTTGCCTTTCCGGTGTTTTGGTCAGCTCAATTTTTTCTGGGGCTAAGGTCTTGATATCCTTTTTGGCCAAATACTTCAGAAAAGCTCTAAGAGCAATCAAGTGGTAGTTCTGTGTGCTCTTTTTCATGTATTCGCCTTTTGGATTGCGTAATCTATTCAGGTAAAGTCTAAACTCTCTGATTTTTTCTAAAGTAACCTCTTTAGGATCTTTGATATTACACCAGCCAAAAAATCGCCTTAAATAAAAATCGTAATTCTTGATGGTTAACGGCGATTTGTTCTTTTCAATCTCCAGGTATTCTAGGAAATCAGTAATGAGTTGATTAATACCTTGTCCCATATTAAAGACTAATTACTAGTGGCTAAATATCTAGTGGCTAGCTTTAATTTTACGACACTAAATGATTTTCGTCAAAAATCAATAACAAAACATGTTTAACAAAGAAGAGGGAAATTTAGAAAAACCATAAATACTTCACGTCTCGCCCCGCACCTGACAAGTGAAGCGAGGCATGGTGCGGGGTCAAAGATTGCCAATCTAAGCGAAAAAGGCTAAAATATAGTTGATGAAAAGGTTTAAAATACCTAAAAGATTCACCTCTAAAAACGATAAAACTACTCTGATACTAATTATCGGGCTAGCTTTTATTATAATCTTAACTCTGCCGCAAATTATCAAATCTATAACAAGCTCCAGTTACGAAATGCCGTCCTCGACATTAAGTTCAGGCGGATTCGCCGGCAATTCAGCTAACTATAAAACTATCACAAGCGCCGGTGAATTTGGTGCTGATGTTTATTCCAGTCCCAGTTACCAAATCCAGATCGGCTTCCCAGCCACTTCGAAGAAAAAACAGGCAGCCGGTGGGGGTGGTGGAAATGTCAATGCAAATGTTAATCAGGAAATCACCCAACCTGGCTCTGAAGGGATACCAGAAGACGCCAATGGTGACGGCGATTATACTGACCCTGGGGATGACTATGATGGTGATGGTATACCCAATGACAAGGATCCCACGCCCTTAGGTGACAACGCTCCAAAACCAGGTTCTGTAGGGACGCCAAAAGATGCTGATAAAGACGGCTCTTTTCTTGGGCCAAATGATGATTATGATGGCGATGGAATACCTAATAAAGATGATTCAACACCTTGGGATAAAAATGACAATAAAAAAGGACAGTCTAGTGCGATCCCTGATGCCATTGGCAAATCACTCGATAATGTTTTCAATGCCATTAATCAAGCCACCCCAGAAGCGGTTAAGAAATCTATGCCTGTCGTCGTCTTAAAAAATGTCGCTGGCGCTATCGGCGATGCAGTCGGTTATCTTAAAGATAATAAGACAATCAACAATACGGTTAACAATGTAGTTAGCCCGGCCATGGAAACAGTCGCTTTTTTGTCTGCCCTAACAGTCATCTCTACTTCCACCTCCATACAGGTTTCGAATATAATATTGCTCTTTATCCGTTTTGGCTATTTCTGGGTGACCATTCCACTCTCATTAAAAAAGAGAAGGGAGCCATGGGGCGTTGTCTTTGATAGCACCACTGGTCAACCGATAAAAAGCGCTATTGTCCGTGTTTTTGCCCGTGAATTCGATAAATTAAAAGAAAGTCAGGTCACTGATTCCTTCGGCCGTTTTGGGTTTTTACTCGATATAGGGGATTACTATATACACGTGACAAAACCAGGCTATGTTTTTCCTTCCTCATTAATAACTGCTAATGTACTCAAAGGATTTACAAATATCTATCGCGGCGCCATTATAAATGTCAAAGAAAAAACTGAAGGGGCTATAAATATAAATGTTCCTATTGATCCTGAAAGAAAAAATCTGTCACGAGCCCAGCTGGCTAGAATCAGGATCTTAAATTATATCAGTATGATCATTGAAAGGCTCAATACACCGCTTTTGATCGTCGGTACATTATTAAGCTGGTTGAGTTTGGTAGTCACGCCGAAACTATCAAATTATGTAATTTTGTTCATTTACGCGGTGCTTTTAATATTAAAATTAATTTTATCGAGAAAGGTTAGGCGTTCCTGGGGCCAGGTTTTGGATTCGGAAACTGATAAACCAATTGAAATGGCCCTTGTCAGAATTTATAATCTTAAAGGCGGCATGCTCGCTTTTACTAAAGTCACCAATAAAGACGGCCAGTTCACCGCCCTGGTTAACACTGGCAAATACTATTTGGTTATCACCAAGCCTGGCTATCAATCTTACCAAAGTATGCCCATCACGATTGAAAGAGCCAGAGGTATCATCAGATTAGATATTTATTTGAGGAAGGAAGGAATTGAGCCGAAAGAAACAAAATTTTTCAAGGAAAAACCTGTTTATTCTGCTTAAATAATTGACAAAGGGTAAAAAAGGTATTATTATTAATTTAACCACTTATCTCTCAAAAAAGTTTTTTTGAATTTATTAGCAAAACAATTTTATCCAAAGCAATAATTTTTAATTGTCAACTTGAATTTTACATTTTAAATTTAATTTTCTAATATGCTGACTAAACAACAAAAAGACAAAATTATTAAAAAGTACAAAACGCATGACACTGACACTGGTTCGTCTGAAGTGCAGATTGCCATTTTAACTGAAGAAATAAACCAACTGGCTGAGCATCTCAAAACTCATAAAAAGGATTTTTCTTCCCGAAAGGGTCTTCTGAAAAAAATAGGTTTAAGGCATAAGCTTTTAAAATATCTGGAAAAAGAAAACCAGAAGAGTTACGAGGAGTTGGTTAAGAAATTAAAGTTAAAGAAATAATTTTATTAATTAGCCGTAAAGCCGTAGAGCTTTAAAGCTATAAAGCTTTTATGGCTTTATGGCTGTCAGGCTTAATATTTATGATTAAACACAAAGAACAACGCGTTGGCGTATTCGTGGATGTCCAAAATTTATATTATTCTGCAAAAAATTTATATAAGACTAAGGCAAATTTTGGCAAAATATTAGAGCAGGCCGTCTCAGATAGAAAACTAATAAGAGCGATCGCCTATGTCATCAAAGCTCAAAATCCGGAAGAACAGAAATTCTTTGAAGCTCTGGACAAACAAGGTTTTGAGGTAAAAATGAAAGATTTGCAGGTATTTTTCGGCGGTATGAAAAAAGGTGACTGGGACGTAGGGATTGTAATGGATATTATCAAGCTTTCCGGTAAATTGGATGTAGTTGTTTTGGTCAGCGGCGACGGTGATTACGTCCCCCTGGTTGAATACTTGAGAAATCACGGCCAATATGTGGAAGTGATAGCTTTCGGAGAGTCAGCTTCATCAAAGTTAAAAGAAGAGGCAGATGAATTTATTGATTTGAGCGGTGACAAAAGAAGATATCTTTTGACAAATAGAAGATTAGTCCGTTAAAATTTAATATTAACTAACGCAGCTGGCTGGCGAACAGATAGACTATTAAAGATAATTATTAATTCTTTGTAGTCTAAAGCTTGTCTGTCAGTTGCCAAGAAGGAATAGTTTTATGGCAATTAATAAATTCGAAATTGAGGTGGCTGGCAAAAAATTAATTCTTGAAACCGGCCGTTTTGCCGGCCAAGCCTCTGGTGCCTGTACAGCCCAATACGGCGATACAGTTGTTTTGGCTACAGCCGTGATGAGTCAAAGCATAAGGGAAGGACTAAGTTATTTCCCCTTGCTAGTTGATTATGAGGAACGACTATACGCCGCCGGCAAAATCAAGGGCTCGCGCTTTATTAAAAGAGAGGGCAGACCATCTGACGACGCCATTCTCTGTTCAAGAATGGTCGACAGGGTAATCCGGCCTCTTTTTGACGAGAAGCTTAGGCATGACGTACAAGTAGTCTTAACAGTATTGTCAGTTGACCAGGAAAATGACCCTGATGTCATTTCTCTAGTCGCTGCTTCCTGCGCTTTAGCCATCTCCAATATCCCATGGCAGGGGCCAATCGCCGGGGTCAGGGTCGGCCAAATAAATGGCGAGTGGGTTTTGAATCCGACACATGCCGCCAGAGAAAAAAGCACACTCGATTTAGTGGTCGCCGGCCTTGATGACAAAATTTTAATGCTCGAAGCCGGTGCTTCAGAGGTTTCGGAAGATACAATTCTTGAAGCTGTAAAATTCGGCCAAAAACATCTGAGGAATATTTTGAAGCTTATCAAGGATATTCAGGATAAAATCGGTGCTAAAAAGGAAATTATTGAGTTTGGCGAGATGACAGAAGAAGAAAAGAAAAAGCAGGTGAAATTGGAGAAAAAGATTAAGGATTACTGTCAGGGTAAGATAAAATCAATTTTCAAGTATAAAACAAAAACTGAACAGCAAAATGCTATCATCAGACTAAAGGATGCGTTGGAAGAAGTGTTAAAAAAGGACAATGATGTATCAAAAGACCAGAGAGAAGAAGGCCTCGAAATGGTCGATCCCTTGTACGAAAAGGAAGCGCGCCGTATGGTTTTGGAAGATGAAAAGAGAGTTGATGGCAGAAAATTAAATGAATTAAGGCCTATTTCCTGCGAAGCCGGCATTTTACCGCGCACACATGGCTCGGGTCTTTTTAACCGCGGGGAAACACAGGTTTTATCTGTTATAACTTTAGGTTCGCCGGGTGAGGAACAGTTTCTGGATACTATGGAAGAAACTGGCAAGAAAAGATTTATGCACCATTATAATTTCCCCGGCTTTTCAACTGGCGAGGTTTCACCTATCAGATCACCCGGCCGCCGGGAAGTCGGACACGGCGCTTTGGTCGAGAAAGCATTTCAACCTGTTTTGCCCGACAGGGATAAGTTTCCATACACTGTTCGTGTTGTTTCTGAAGTTTTGTCTTCCAACGGTTCAACTTCTCAAGCCTCTGCCTGTGCCTCATCATTAGCCTTGATGGACGCCGGCGTTCCAATTACAAACCATGTGGCTGGTATTGCCATTGGCTTGATTTCAGATTTGGATAATCCAAAAAAATACAAAATATTAACTGACATCCAGGGTGTTGAAGACCACAATGGCGACATGGATTTTAAAATCACAGGCACCAAGAATGGCATTAATGCCATTCAAATGGATACCAAACTATACGGTCTTAATCTAGAAGTCATAAAAGATGGGCTGGCCGCCGGCGAGAAAGCGAGAATGCAAATCCTAGAAAAGATGAATAAGATCATTGATAAGCCAAGACCCGAACTATCACCTTATGCACCAAGAATTTACACAATCAATATTGACAAGGAAAAAATTAGGGATGTGATAGGACGCGGCGGCGAGATGATCAATAAAATTATTGATGAATGCGGCGGACCTGACGTCATAAAAATTGATATTGAAGACGATGGCACTATTATGGTGACCTCTCACCAGCAAGATATGGCTGACAAAGCTATTACTTGGGTAAAAAATTTGACTCATGAGGTTAAGGTAGGAGAAATCTACGAAGGAGTGGTGACTAAAATTGTGACTGACAGAAATTCGGGCAATGAAATAGGAGCGATAGTGGAGCTGCTACCCACACAAGATGGGATGGTTCATATCTCACAGTTTTCAAATCAGAGAATCAATAGAGTATCTGACGTGGTTAAAGTTGGCGATAAGCTGAAAGTGAAAGTGATGGGCATTGATAAAGAAAAAGGCAGGATTGAACTGTCACATCGCGCTTTGAATGGTGATGCTCAGCCTGAGCAGGAAAACAGAAGGACTTTTCGCAGACAGCCGGCCAGGGATCAGCGCCGCCGATTCTAATTTGGGGACCAAATAAATGATTATTACTATTAATGGCATGCCCGGTTCGGGTAAAACCACAGTTGCTAAGAAATTAGCCAAGCAGCTTGGTTACAAACATTATTATATAGGTGGTATGCGCCGGGAGATGGCAAGGAAAAGGGGCATGACATTAGCCAGGTTTAATAAACTGGGTGAGAAAAAATTCTTTACAGATAAGATTGTTGATGAATACCAAAAGAAGTTAGGCCAGACTCAAGACAATTTTATCATTGAAGGCCGTACTTCATTTTTCTTTATTCCTCAATCTTTAAAAATTTTTTTAGACTGCTCAACCAGTGAAGGAGCAAAAAGAATCTGGGGCGCCTTGCAAAAGTCTCCCCAAAAAAGAAATGAGGACAAGAATTTAAAAAGTCATCAGGATGTTTTAAAAAGTATCAAGGAAAGAATAAGGAGTGACCGCCTTCGCTATAATAAGTATTATAAAATCAATATCTTTGCCAAAAAGCACTATGACCTGTACCTAGATACCACAAGATTAAATCCAATACAGGAATTTAATAAAGTCTATGAGTTTGTGAAGAAAAGGCTGAAAAACAAAAAAGACCCTGTGGAAAATTATTGTCAATAACCTGTGGATAATTCGGATTTTTTCTAAAACATATTATTAAACTAATTAGACATTACTTTAATATTAGCCAAATTTATCCTATTGACAAGATATATTGGCTATGCTATACTATGAATGTGAATAAAATAAAAGAACTTTAAAAACAAAAATACAAGAAAGGCAAAATATGGGTAGCAAAGAGAGATTTCTTCAAATCTCTTATTTTATTTGTAGAATTCTTTCTCTACTGCTCAATTGGAGAGCTGACCTCCTGAAAAAGAAAAACAAAACAAAAAGGTGTATCCTTAGTATGATAAAACATCCTAGAGATATTACCACCAAGGTGGTAGAGAAAATTCTGCTTTTTGAAAGTCAGCTAAGAAAGCTCTACGGTTATTCTCTTTAAAATCTTGGTGCCTGCCCTTATGTGGACCCATGTCTACAAAAATGGATCCAGATATGGGCGGACATCAGGTGTGAGAATAATCGCGGGGCGGGTGTCGCCTTTTAAGTAATTTATTATATATAAAGGGGCGGACTACCCGCCCCTTTTTTGATTGGAAAATTTTGGGCTTATTTAAAATAAAAGGCCAGATTAATCTGGCCTTTGGCCTTTACTATTTTTTCAATTTGATACCAAGATCCTCAGGGGAATAACCTTTCATAAGGATATAGGTAAGAAAGCTTCTGAGCTTTCTCGAGAGCCTTTTCTAATCTTTTCTTGCGAGACCCTCTAACCTTTTTAACATCGCCGAAGTCAATGCCGGGGATTGGCAGATCTATATTTATAATTGCCACGGCATCACCTGTTTTATCAACCAGCAAACTCTTGCTGAGCTTAGCAGGTATAAGACCTAAATCTTTCGCAACTTGTTCTCTTGTTATTCCTTCACGAAGTACAAATCGAGGCATTTTCTTCACCTCCTTTTTGTTTTTTATTTCACTCGGTGGTGTTTAAGCTTATCAAATTAAAGTGATTTGTGTCAAGACGATTAGCCAAAACACCTTCAAAATCTTATAATGAAGTTAACAATGTTAATTATTAAGGGGACCCATGAAAAAACCAACAAGAAAAGAAGAAAGGAAATTGTTAACACAAGGTTTTCGACTCATCGCCGGCGTTGATGAAGCGGGCAGGGGCGCCTGGGCAGGACCATTGGTAGCGGCGGCTGTTATTTTGCCAGCCAAACACAAAATCAAAGGTATTAATGATTCCAAAAAGCTCAAGCCTGAACAAAGAGATAAGCTTTACGTGCAAATTACTCGGTCTGCTTTATCTTGGGCAGTCCATCTTGTTCATCATGACGAAATAGATAAAAATGGCATCGCTAAGGCAAATCATCTTGCTTTGCAACAAGCTGTCAAAAAATTGAAGCCGTCACCAGATTATGTTTTAATTGATGCGCTTGAAGTTGAATTGGGCAACACCCCCTCGCAGTCAATTATTAAGGGTGATGAAAAAATTGTTTCAATAGCTGCCGCTTCAATAATTGCCAAAGTCACCAGGGATCAGCTGATGCACGGCTGGCATATACTTTATCCTGCTTACAGTTTTCATATTCACAAGGGTTATGGCACAGAGCGGCATGCCAAGGCATTAAAAAAGCATGGCCCATCACCCATCCATCGCCAATCATTTCTGCCCATTAAAAGATTAATAAGGGCAAAATCAAGAAAACATGCCAAAAATTTGAATTAATTTTTTATAGTGCTATAATAAATATTGCTTTAACAGAACAAAAATATGGTTAACAAAATCCCTTCTGGCAGTACATTTCTTGATCCGAAAAGAATATTAAATACAGTTGATATTAAATTGGGAGACAGGGTCGCTGACTTGGGCTGCGGCGGTGCCGGTTATTTTGTTTTGCAGGCTGCTAGGATGGTCGGCGATAAAGGTGTGGCTTATGGTGTTGATATTTTAAAATCAGCTCTCTCTGGCTTAGAAAGCCGGGCCGATCTCGATAATTTGGGTAATGTCGTTCCCGTTTGGTCTAACGCAGAAATCTACGGCGGCGCGAAAGCAATTAAAAACGATACGCTTGATATCGCCCTCTTGATCCAATTACTGTCACAAGCCAAAAAACATAAAGATATTTTTCGGGAAACTCATCGCCTGTTAAAAAAGGGCGGACGCGCTGTTGTTGTCGACTGGTTAACAAGCGACCTAAGCTTTGGACCAAAGTCAGGACAATTCGTACCAATTGATCAAGTTAAAGCATTGGCCCATGAAGCTGGTTTTAAATTCGCCAAATCATTTCAGGCCGGACCTTATCATTACGGCTTGATTTTCGAAAAAATCTAACATATACTTTTTTAAAAAGCCCTTCCCCATTAATAAATCGTTAGGGTTTTTGTTTACCCCCACACCAACTTTAGTAAAAATTTAGTTTAACAACTGGCATTTATTTATCTTTAAAAGATTAATCTTTTCAGGGGTTATCATAAAGTTGGTGTGGGGGTGTATGTCAACTTATCAAAAAAATTTAGGCGCTTGGGGGGAGGCCATCGCCGAAAAATATCTAAAATCAAAGGGCTATAGTATTGTTTTTAGAAATTACCGCAAAAGAGTGGGTGAGATTGACTTGGTCGCTAAAAGGAAGAATAAAACCATTTTTATAGAGGTCAAAACGCGCACCAGCTATACTTTTGGCTTTCCCGAAGAATCTATTGATAGTTATAAGCTAGCTAAATTAAGCAGTGTGATTGAAGCCTATCTCGCGGAAAACAGATTGCCAGCCGAAAATATCCAGCTGGATTGTATTATTGTTGAATACAACCAATCTCGGCGCAAAGTAAAAATCAGGCATTTGAAGAATATCGAGGTGGAGGTATGAAGCTCCGTCTATTTGTACATGTAACACTGTCTTTTTATTGACTGTCGCAAACGATAGTCGGTTATTGAAGGCGAGGATCGTCGGAGCGAAATCCGCCGAAGTCCAGTGGACGCTGGACGTAGGCGGATAAAAAAAGCCAGCGCAATGAGCGATTCATTACGCTGGCAATTATTAGTTTTTGTGCTATAACCGTAAGGTTTCTTTTAATTCCTTCTGAAGAGAATCTTTAGCCGTTTTTATAGCAGATTTAATCCCAATAGAGAATCTTCGTGCTATTTCAGGAAGATCTTTTCCATTTACCTTTGCTTTAGGGTTGTTTATCCCAGCACTCCTAACGTCCCCAGCCAAACTTTGCGCCGTAAGGATGGCACTCGTGATCCCTTTTACCTCGACATATAAAACTTGGCGGGGTTTTATGATTACACCACCCTCCAAGCCTGTTTCTAATTGATAGGCAGGCATTTGGTCCTTAATTTTTTCCCGTATTTCGTCGGCGCTGGGTCCTTCACCCCATACAGCTTGTGCCTGATATATATCTTCCCAATCTTCCACTATCATTTAACACCTCCTACTTTTAAATGGTTTACTTTTCTTGTTTGTGATTAATTGATCCCAATAGATTCCATAAACTATTAAAAACAATGGTAAAAGTATTCGCGATTTCTTGACTTTCAACAATGACGGCAAAAACTTCTTTGCGAAAACTCATCAAGGCAACTTTACTGCCATAAACATTTATCTCCGTACTGAAATCAACACCGGGAAGCAATTTTACTTCCCTCAACTGCTTCTTATCATAAGGCGTATATTTCTGGTATCCTTTTGATGGCCGCGTAATAGAACGGAAAGTAATACCTTTAGCTGCCCTTTGACTGGCGTAGTCAAGCATATAATCAAATGACATAGCCTGAATCATGTATTCATAATCGGAAAAAGCCACAATCGGCTTATTTTCGTTTAGCGTGTCCTCGTAAACTAACTTTACGCCTTCCACACCCTCATAAAACCTCACTTTTGGTTTTTGCGGAGAAAGGTTATAAATGCTTTTCAATTCGGGCAAAACGCTTTCAATTTCCTTTTCTCTGTCCTTAAGTTTCAAAATCAGCTTTTCCGGACTTTCCGCGACAAAGTACTTTTTGCCGGCTTTTTCAGTTTCAGTGAATAAACCTTGGTGAATTAAGCCTTCGACAATGGAGTAGACATTAGTTCTTTCAATCCCTGTTTTCTTGGCTAAATCCTGCACTGGCACGGCACCGAGTTCTAATCCTGCTAAATAAACCTTTATTTCCTTGGGGGATAAACCCCATTGCTCTAGGGCTTGTTCTATAGGCATAAAATTACTTGGTTAAGAATAAGATATATTGTGAAATGTTTTTCACACACCCTCCTATTAGCTATCTTATCATACTTTTCTCAATTTTTCAAGTATTTATGCACAATTTTGTCAAAGAACTAATCTACTTAACCACTAATAATACACCCATTTAAAGATTTTGTCAATAGTTTTTCACAAGATTACGCTAGGCATTGCCAAAAATTATTTATTAATCTATACTTAAATTAGACTAGTTTACTCTAAACTAGTCTTTTTTAGTGGAAAAATAATTATTAAAACATCAAAAATATATGGCAAACGAAATTATACAAGCGATGAAACAAATATGTGAGGAAAAAAACATTTCCTTCGAATCAGTAGTGGAAACAATTGCTGCGGCTTTGGCTGTGGCTTACCGCAAAGACTTCGGCGAAAAGAATCAGAATATTAATGTGGAGTTTGATCCGCAAACAACAAAGTCCAGGGTTTTTGATATTAAAACAGTTGTCTCTGATGAAAAAGCTGAGGAAACAGAGAAGCTCAAACAGGAAATTCAGGAAAAAAGGGACAAGGGCGAAGAAATAGTGCTAACAGAAAAAATAGACAGATTCAATCCGAAAACTGAAATTACCTTAAGCGAGGCAAAAAAAATTAAAAAGGGCGCGAAGATCGGGGATGTCATCAAAACGGAGCTGTTTCCACCAGCCTCATACGGTCGCATGGCCGCACAAACAGCCAAACAAGTGATTATCCAGAAATTAAGAGAGGCTGAAAGAGATACAGTTTATAAAGAATACAAAGGTAAAGAAGGAGAGATTATCAATGGCACAGTTCAGCGAGTTGAAGGCAGAATGGTCCTGGTTGATTTGGGACACGCAACCGCCTTGCTGCCGCCGCCAGAGCAAATACCCAATGAACGATACGCTTCGGGGCAGCGGATGAAATTTTTTCTTATTTCAGTGAATACAACAACTAAAGGACCGGAGCTTATTCTTTCGCGCGCTCATCCTGAAATGGTTAAAAAATTATTTTCATTGGAAGTACCTGAAATAAACAGCGGCTCTGTCGAAATAAAATCAGTCGCTCGTGAAGCCGGCTCACGCTCAAAAGTAGCTGTGACAACCATTCAGAAAAATATTGATCCAGTCGGCTCCTGTGTTGGCCAGCGCGGTACGAGAGTGCAAACAGTCATCTCGGAAATCGGCGGTGAGAAAATTGACATTATTCAATGGGATCCTGATCCGGTTAAGTTTATCAGCTACGCCCTGTCTCCGGCTAAAGTTTTGTCAGTAAAAATAAATGAAGCTGAAAAAACAGCGATCGCTGAGGTCAAAAACGATCAGCTGTCTCTGGCCATTGGCAAAGCCGGCCAAAATGTCAGGCTGTCAGCCAGATTAACAGGCTGGAAAATCGATATTGTCGGCGAAGGACAGGAATCCAGACAGGCGCCCAAAACTGAGGAAGGCAAGCCAGCAGAGCCAGCCCAGGAGAAAAAGGAAGAAAAAACCGAGGTTAAAGAGGAAAAGAAGGAGGAAGCTAAAGAGGGTAAAAAGGAAGAGATAGCGAAAGAAGAAAAGCCAGCCGCTAGAACCAGCGAAACTAAAGAGGCCACTGAAAAAACTGAAGTAAAGGCTAAAGAGGAAAAGAAGGAAGAGATAGCCAAAGAGGAAAAGCCAGCCACCGAAACTAGCGAAGCCAAGGAGGCAGTTAAAGCGTCGAAGGAAACCAAGAAGGCTGGCGAAAAAAAAGCAAAAGAAGAAAAAGCTAGCGAGAAAACTGAAGTGAAAGATAAGGAGGAAAAAAGCGAAAATAAATAAATAATTTCTAATATCTTCAGCCAGAGGCTGATCCGCCTTTGGCGGAAAATGTTCTAAATTCAAAACTGCAGTTATTGTTTGGATTATTGGAATTTAGGATTTAGGATTTGTTTCGTGCTTCGGATTTCGAATTTCGGATTTAAAATGGTTAATATGTCAAAGTAGACTCTTATTTAGTAAAACTATAAAAATTAAATAACCATTAATTTAAACAAAGACTATGAGCACATCCATTGTTTTTGCCATAGTGGCCGCTGTTTTGGCTGTCGCGTATGGCATCATCCTCATTTTATGGATTATGAAAAAACCAGCTGGTGATCAAAAAATGCAGGACATAGCTAAAGCTATCCAGCAGGGCGCGAAAGCTTATTTGAATCGCCAGTACAAAACAGTAGCCATGATTGCCGTGGCTGTTTTTATTTTGCTTTGGATATTCTTGAATTTGAAAACTGGCATTGGCTTTTTGATTGGCGCCATTCTTTCCGCTTTGGCTGGCTATATTGGCATGAATGTTTCCGTGCGCGCCAATGTCAGAACAGCGGAAGCCGCTAAACAAGGTTTGCCCAAAGCCCTAAGTCTGGCCTTCAAAGGTGGCGCTGTCACTGGCTTATTTGTTGTTGGCTTAGGTTTGATGGGTGTGACTGGCTATTATGCCATTACCAAAGATTTAATGGCTTTGGTAGGTTTGGGTTTTGGCGGCAGTTTAATTTCTATCTTTGCTCGGTTGGGCGGCGGCATTTACACTAAAGCGGCTGATGTGGGCACTGACCTGGTCGGCAAAGTGGAAGCCGGCATCCCAGAGGATGATCCGAGAAATCCGGGCGTCATTGCGGATAACGTCGGCGATAATGTGGGCGACTGCGCCGGTATGGCCGCTGATTTGTTTGAGACTTATGCCGTCACAGCTGTTGCCGCCATGCTTTTGGGTTCATTAACCTTTGCCAAATTGGAAAATGCCATTGTTTACCCCCTAGCCATCGGCGCAATTTCCATTATCGCTTCCATTATTGGTACACTTTTTGTCAGATTAGGCCATGATAGCAAAAATATTATGGGCGCTTTGTATAAGGGTTTGATCGCTACCGCTGTCATTTCCGCCATTGCTATTTATCCCATCACTAATTGGCTGATGAAAGATAATGGTAAATATTCAGTCGGTAGTCTTTATCTGGCTGCATTGGTTGGCCTGGTCGTCACGGCTTTAATTGTCATCATTACTGAATATTATACTTCTACCAAACATAAACCAGTGCAAAATATTGCCAAAGCTTCCACCACAGGCCACGGCACTAATGTCATTGCCGGATTGGCTTTGAGCATGCAGTCAACGGCCCTGCCCGTTCTGGTCATTGCCGGCGGTATTTTGTTAAGCTATGCTTTTGCAGGCTTATATGGGATAGCACTTTCAGTGATGAGCATGCTTTCCTTAACCGGTATTATCGTGGCCATTGATGCTTATGGTCCCATTACTGACAATGCTGGCGGTATTGCCGAGATGGCAAATTTACCAGAGTCGGTGCGCGATGTGACTGATCCTCTTGATGCGGTGGGTAATACCACCAAGGCTGTTACCAAGGGTTATGCCATTGGTTCAGCAGGCCTGGCTGCCATTGTCTTATTCGCGTCTTACACGCAGGAGCTAGCGGACAGAGGCAAAGAATTAACTTTTTCTCTAGCTGACCACAATGTCATTATCGGCTTATTCATCGGCGGCTTACTACCCTATTTGTTTGGCTCCCGCGCCATGCAAGCCGTGGGCAAAGTCGCCGGCCATGTCGTAGAGGAAGTCCGCCGCCAGTTCAAGGAAATCAAAGGCATTATGGAAGGAACGGCTAAACCTGATTACGCCAGCGCGGTAGACATCGTCACCAGAGGCGCTATCAAGCAAATGATTATCCCGGCTTTGATTCCAGTCGTTGTCCCGATTTTGGTGGGCTTTATCTTGGGTCCAGTCGCTTTGGGCGGTTTGCTCGTCGGTAGTATTATCACCGGCATTTTTGTCGCCATCTCCATGACCACCGGCGGAGCGGCGTGGGACAACGCTAAAAAATATATTGAAGCCGGCAATTTAGGCGGCAAAGGCTCGGATGCTCACAAGGCCGCTGTCACAGGCGACACAGTCGGCGATCCCTACAAAGACACCGCTGGACCGGCGATTAATCCGATGATCAAAATACTAAATATTGTAGCTTTATTAATTGTTGGTTTACTTATTTAATAATTAACCTACAATCCTATGGAAAACGCCATACCGATTGAAAACCAAAACGAAGAAAAAAAGTTTATCAAGCTAAGAAGATTCAATTTAATCATGTTTTTCCTGCACCTTGGCCAAGGTATTGCTATGCTACTTCTAAGCACTAATTTTAAACTGCCAGTGACCACAGCTTTTGTGGAATATAACCCGGCAGTTGGTAAATTAGAGCCAGTTTTAAAAACAGCCTTTCAACTGCCCATCGGACCATTGGTCGCTGCCTTTCTTTTTATCTCGTCTTTAGCGCATTTATTGATTTCTTTGCCGGGTATCAATGCCTGGTATGTCAGAAATTTAAAAAAAGGCATGAACCTGGCGCGCTGGATGGAATATTCTTTAAGCTCTTCAATAATGATAGTAATCATTGCCATGCTCGTTGGAATTTATGATGGTATCAGCTTGCTGGCTCTTTTCTTTTTAAACGCTATGATGATTCTTTTTGGCTGGATGATGGAAGTGCACAACCAGACCACGCCAAAAACAAACTGGACTTCATTTATCTTTGGCTGTATCAGCGGCGCTATCCCCTGGGTGGCTGTTGGCATCAGTCTTTTCAGCGCCGGCAGCGCCACGGGTAAACCGCCCACATTTGTCTACTGGATTTTCTTTTCCATCTTTATTTTCTTCAACATCTTCGCGATCAACATGATTCTTCAGTACAAAAAGGTGGGAAAGTGGCGAGATTATCTTTACGGTGAAAAGGTTTATATTATCTTAAGCTTGGTGGCTAAATCTTTACTAGCCTGGCAGGTTTTTTTCGGCACTTTGAGGCCGGTGTAAAATAGGGGAAACCTATGGACAAAAAATTCATTTTGAAACTGACGATAATTGGCGCTATTTTTGTTATCATCGTTGGCACTGTCTGGCATTTTATTTACGAATGGTCTGGCAAAAGTGTGACTGTCGGCTTGTTTGCACCAATGAATGAAAGTGTTTGGGAACATTTAAAACTCAGCACCTTCCCGTTTTTAATTTTTGCCTTAATTGAACTTTATGTGCTCAGAAAAAACAGAAAAAATTTCTGGTGCGCCAAAGCAGCAGAATCTTATTTGCCCGTTATTTTTATCCCCACTGTTTTTTACATCTATACGAGCTTGGCTGGTCACAGTATTTTAGCTGTGGATATTACCACTTTCGCTGTGGCTGTGATATTGGGCAAAATGATCAGCTATAAACTGCTGACGGCCGATAAACGGCAGCCAGCGGCTTTGCCATTGATTTTTCTGGTTATTTTATGGGCTTCATTTATCCTGTTTACTTTTAGACCGCCGCATTTGCCGCCTTTTGAAGACCCGATTGAGCATCGATATGGAATGGCTAATGGATAATTTTTTTGAAGTAAAATTAGATATACACAGATTTAAATTATAAACACACCAAAAGAAATATATTATGTGGCTGGCTGACGAAAAAAAATTCCTAAGGGTTTTGCTTGTTGTCGTTATCGCTGTTTTTATCATCCTGAGTGTTTTATACGCGGCTCGGACGGTTCCGTGGCAGAGACCCGATGAGTTTGCGCATTTTTCTTATATAAAATTCTTGCAAAAATTTCATCGTGTGCCAGTTTACCTAACGCCTTATGATTTCTGGGAGGCCCACCAGCCGCCTCTTTATTATTTATTAAATTTGCCTGTTGTTGTTATTTTCTCCAGCCAGTCTATTACAGCCCAAATGTTGGCTGTAAGAATATTCAATCTTATTTTTGCCGTTCTCAACATTTGGGTGCTTTATAAAATTTTCTCGTTAATTTTCAGCCGGGTTACTGATGATAGGTTAAAAAAATATTATACAGCAATCAGCACGGTCCTGGCCGCTTTCTGGCCAATGTATGTTTATATTTCATCAGGTATTAACAATGACAATCTGGCTAATCTGCTGGGCTCTGTTATTATTCTTTTTCTGTTGAAACTTCCTGAATATTTTTCAACAATAAAAAAATTAAAGACGGTTAAATATCTCCTTTGCATCGCGCTGCTGCTCTCCGCCAGTTTATTAACAAAAACAGGTCTTTATCCTCTGGCAGCCATTCTGTTTTTGGCGACTGTTTATTATTTTGTCAGGGCATGGAAAAAGGACAGCCAGAGAAAATTAAGCGTTCTTTTGTTATATTTACTATTTTTCTGTCTCATCGTTATTATCTTAGGCGCCTGGTTTTATATCAGGAATAAAATTATAGTGGGTGATTTTTTCGGGTGGCGGTATTTTAATTTAATGTATGCCTATCAAAAGGGTAATATTTTTTATCTGCCCACTTTTATAATTTGGCTGAAAAAACTAATTTCAAGCACACTGGGCATTTTCGGCTATATGGAAATCTATATAAAACCGATGATAGCCTATAGAGTCTTTTATGGTGTAATAGCCGTCGGCTTTATCGGCAATATTATTTTCTTTATAAGAAATAGGAACAGAAAATTAATGAAAGTAGTTTTGTTGTACACTTTGTTTCTAGTTGTTTTTATCAGTGTTTTTATTTATTCAACCCAGGCTTTCCAGCCCCAGGGCAGGTATTTATTCCCCGGTCTGGCAGCAATTATTTTCTTTTTGGTGCTGGGTATTTTTGCTCATCTTAAGAATGAAAAATTACTTCTGGCTATTACTATTTTTTTACTCATAAGCGCTCCTCTTTATCTCTGGATAAATTTGGGTCACATCAGGGCGGCTGAAATTAAAATTAACAGCCAACAGGATGTTGATAAAAATAACATGCTTGGTAGATACTGGCATGCTGAAAACGCAAGAATTACAAAGAATAACGATGCTTTTACGGTCACGACGAATGAAAAAGAATTTCCCCGCGTTCTCTGTTTCGGCGACTCGCGGATAGAGGTGCACAAAAATATCAAGCTTGAATTTACGGCCAAAACTTCAAATGTTAAAACATTAAAAATAATTCCTGCCTTTATGGCTGACAATGGTTTCAGGCCGAAATACGGAACAAGAATAAATCTAACGACTGACGATCAGCCTCATCAGTACGCCGTAGACATTACGGGAGATTTTCTGTCCAAGCCCGACATTGTCATTGGTTTGGAATTTACTCTTGTTAATTACGAACATACGGTTAATACTATTGAATTTACAAAAATTAATCTTTATTAAAAAATATGTGTGGTCGTTTTACATTCTATTCACCTGATGAAAAATTGGAAAAAAGGTTTCACGCCAAAATAATGGAGCCTCTTTTTAGGCATTACAATGCCGCGCCAGCCCAGAAGCTGCCTATAATTACCAATGACAAGCCTGATTACATCAGACTCGGCCTATGGGGATTGGTGCCAGCTTGGATGGCTAAGAAAAAAGACACGCGAGTGACAGGCTTTATTAATGCACGGTCTGAAAGTGTCAGTTTAAAACCGGCCTTCCGGAATGCCTTTAAAAAACATCGCTGTCTTGTTTTGGCTGACAGCTTTTTTGAGTGGAACAAGGAAACAAAACAGCCTTTCAGAATATTGCTGTCAAACGAGGAACCATTTGCCTTTGGCGGCATCTGGGAATACTTTAAAACAAAAAATGGCAGACTTATCCCGAGTTTTTCCATTATCACCACGCCAGCCAATGAGCTGATCACGCCGATTCATCTGCGTATGCCCCTGATTTTAAACAGGCAGGATGAACAGCTCTGGCTGGATAATCAAACCAAGGAATTATCCTTATTTAAATTATTAAGACCTTATCCGGCTGATCAAATGATTGCCTTTCCCATCTCCCCTTTAGTTAATTCTTTTAATAATGATGTTCCTGAAGTCATTGAACCGCTTAAAACATTGGTATAAAGATACGTATTGACTATTTTTCTACTTTTTATTTATACTAAAAATACAGCACATTTATTCTGTAGGAGGTGCCTATGTGTAACATAGAGCATATTAACCTGGCTGAATATAACAAGGCAGAAATAGAAGAAATGCTCGGACCAGTAAATCGCTATTTTGCCGGTTTAATACTTGGACGCGATCCTACCAAAGATGAAGCGATCTGGCATTATATAAGAAATGGCGGGCCACAGGATTTCCGCCTAAGATGGGAACAAACCCATAAACTGATACCGCAAAATGTGTTATCTTAAAGGAGAATGAGCAAAAATCATTCTCCTGTTTTATTTAATAAAATCGCCAACTATTCAGTTTTTGACCGGCAATTATAATGTGCGGGGTTGCTTTTTTGCTAATTTTTCAGTAAAATTGAAATATAATAAGCTCAAAATTAAATTAAAACCCCTATGGACAACCAGCCACAGACCCAACCTCCACAACAAACACAAGAACAAAAACAAACCCCTTATGAAACCCAAAAACTAAGGGAGCAGGAGAGAAGAAAATTAGAAGAAAACAAGCCAAAAAAGAAAAGGCACTGCTGTTTAATCTTTTTTATTGTGCTTATTGTTATAATTGTCGGGGGAGTTGTCGCTGTCGGCGCCACCGGACTCTACAAAATTCCGGTAATCTCATCAGTCTTCAATATTAATAAACCGAAGGATCTGGACATTAAAACAAGCCCCGAGGCCTTGGCCAGCATCAAACAAAAAATTCCGATGACTATTTCCGGTGACAAAGTAAATTATTCGGAAAGCGGCGATAAAATTTTCAGTGGCCAGATTACGGTGGACATAAAAACAACTTCTGAAGAGGTGACTTCATGGCTTGAACGCTTCAATGGTTCTGATTCACCGTTCACTAATGTGCAGGCAAGGAAAATAGAAGGTGGAGTGGAGATTTCAGCCATGCTTAGTAAGTATGTGAAAGCGCCTATTTATCTCAAGGTCATGATTAACCGCGTGACTGATAAGAGCATCAGCCTGGATATTCAAAAAGCCAAAGTTGGTTTATTTAACGTACCGGAAAAATATGTGAAACAGGCTAATGACTGGTTTGAGAAAAAAATAAACGAGCGTATGGCTGACATCCCCGGCTTTTCCATGGAAAAACTCGAATACCACGACGGCTATACCATTTTTAAGGGCACTTTCCCGGCTAATGCGCATCCAACGCCAGGCGGCTGGATTGATTTGCTGAAGTAATCTGTAACACGTAATAAGTAATACGTAACAAGTAGTAAAATGGATCCAAGAAAATTTGCTATTAATCTTGCCAAAAAAGCAGGAAAAATAATCCGTGATAATTTTACTATTGGCATGAAAAGGGAGTGGAAAGAAGACGAGACTCCCTTGACTGTTACTGACCAAAGTGTTAACCACTTAGTAGAAAGAGCTGTCAAGGAATATTTTCCTAAGCATGGCCTTCTAGCCGAAGAGGGTGGCAATTTTAATCAAAGTGCTTCCTACGTCTGGGTATGCGATCCCCTCGACGGTACTCTTCCTTTCTCTCACGGCGTGCCTGTCTGTACTTTTAGTTTGGCCTTGGTTCACGAGGGCGTGCCTCAACTGGGTGTTATTTTTGACCCATTTCTCAATCGCTTATTTTTTAGCCAGAAAAGTAAAGGCGCTTTTCTAAATGATAGACCGATCAAAGTCTCCGATCTGAACAATTTAAAAAAAGGCGTTGTCGGATTTACTATATGGCGCCAGGCACGTTATGATTTAACTGAATTTATCGGTCTTTTAATAAAAAGCTGCCCGCAGATTATCTCGATTGGTCCCACTACTTACATGGCTGCGCTCGTCGCTGGCGGTGAATTTGTGGCTAATGTCTGGCCAGGCAAGACTCCCTGGGATATTGCCGCCGTTAAAGTGATTGTGGAGGAGGCGGGTGGTAAAGTTACAAATTTCTTTGGCCAAGATCAGCAATACGATAGAGAAATCCGTGGCGCCGTTGCTACCAACGGCCGCGTCCATGATCAGTTGATTGAGATGATAAAAGAGTCTGGTATCAAACCGTAATTATAAATCCTAAGTACGAAATTATACATTTTTCATTTTTAATTTTAAATCAAAAATAACGTGATACTTGTTTTTGCCACCCGCAATCCAGACAAACTTAAAGAAATGAAAGACATCCTTATAGGTTTAGATATTGAGGTGCTAAGTATGGACAAGACTGATGTTAAGGAAGATGTGGTGGAAGATGGTCAAACATTTGCGGAAAATGCTTTGAAAAAAGCGCGATTTGTCACACAAAAAACAGGCGAGTGGGCAGTGGCTGACGATTCTGGCATTTGTATCAAAGCTTTAAATAACGCGCCCGGCGTGCGTTCTGCCCGCTGGGCTGGTGAGGGTGCTTCCACGGAAAAAATAATGCAACACGCCCTTGAGCAAATGAAAGATGTCCCAGAAGGCCGGCGCCAAGCCTGGATGGAGAGTGCCGCTGCATTGACTGCGCCAGATGGAAGACATTGGATATTTACTGGCAAGGTGGGAGGCGATATTACCTTAAAGCCAGCCGGTAAGGCAAAACCGGGCATGCCTTATGACTATATCTTTAAGCCCAAAGGTTATCATCAGACATTTGCGGAAATGTCCAATGCAGAGAAAAATAACCTCAGTCATCGCGGCGCTGCCTTTCGACAACTTATAGAATTCATTAAAAAAATACTTTGATTTTCATTTTTAATTTCACATTTTAATCATGCTTTATCCTATTATCAGCAAAACTTTATTGCCATTGCTTTTGCGCCGTATAAAACATCTTGAAGGCTTGGAGAATTTGCCAAAAAATCGTCCTTTTATTTTTTGTGCCAATCATTTAGGTTACTTGGAGGGAATTTTTATCAAGGCTGTGATGATACGCCACGCCCATCGCAATGTTTATTTTATTACCAAAGAAATTTACTGGCGTTTTTTCAAAAAATTTATTGGCTTAAAGGGTGTTGAATGGTTTGGCATGATTCCCAGACTGAATAGTGAGCCAGCTAAATCACTGGATGCGGCTTACGAATATTTACAAAAAGGTAATATTATCGGTATTTTCCCTGAGGGCACACGTAATTTTGACCCGCAATTTTTGTTAAAGGGCAAAACAGGCGCTGTCCGCCTGGCTCTGCGTGCAAGAATGCCTGTTGTGCCAATCGGTTATTACGGCCCAGTGACTCGTCGGAAAGGACAAGGGGTGGTAAAATTCTTCCACTCTAAAGAAAAAATAAAAATTACTATCGGCCGGCCGATTTATTTTGAAGAATACTACCAAAAAGAAGTCACTAAAGAATTATTGGACGAGTTGACCAAAAAAATCATGTTGGAAATTAGCAAACTCTGCGGAAAAACTTACCCTTATTAATTTGTAAAGAAAATGGCTTATTTTATACTACGACACTCATTATTTCCGCTTTTAAAAATGAGGGTTAACAAGGTTGAAGGCATGGAAAATTTGCCGTTTTCTGGGCCCTATATTATCGCCGGCAATCATGAAAGTTCCTTTGATCCTATTTTTATCGGGCTAGCTTTGATTAAAAAAACCAAGAAAAAAATTCATGCTTTTACCTTGGTCAGCGTTTATTCTTTTTTAGGACCTATTTTGGGTAAATTATGGCTGGGGATGATTCCAGCCGGCCGCTACAACCATCAGGACAAGGCGACAAAAATTTTAAATGCACATTCATTCTATAAAGCTACTCATTATTTAAAAAAAGGCAAAATAGTCGCTATCTTCCCGGAAGGCAAACGCAATACAAATAAAATATTACTGAAAGGAAAAACGGGTGTCGCCAGGCTGGCTTTGGAAGGTAAGGCGCCAGTCGTACCGATTGGTTACATCGGACCAGCCACTTGGTCTGTCTGGCAGGGTATTAAGAACCTCTTTAATTGGCATAAGAAAATAATTATAAAAATAGGCAGACCTTTGACTTTTGAAGAATTTTTCAACAAAGAAATGACTAAAGAAATCCTCGAAGAGGTAACAAGAAGGGTTATGATTGAAATCGGCAAGCTCTGTGGCAAAAATTATCCATACTAATATGATTCGCTTCACTCTCATTCAGCCGAAAAAACTTGTCTCACCTTTCATTCAGTTCACCCGCTATTTAGTCTTAAGTTTATTTTACCTTCCAATCAAAAAAATTGAGGGCCGCGAAAATCTGCCGAAATCAGGACCTTTTCTCATTGCTTCAAATCATATCAACAGGCTGGATGCTTACTTTTTGGCGCCAGCGATAGTTCTTTACACAAGCCGTATGGTTTATTTTATTGCTAAAATCCAGCCTTGGGGGTTCTTTTGGGAAAAAGTATTGTCCGACTTATGGGCTGGCTGTATCCCTTATGATAAAAACAATAAAAGCAAGTGTCTGGAAATGGCTTTGCAAAGGCTGCAAAAAGGAGAAATAGTCGGCTTTTTTCCGGAAGGGCGGTCTAATAAGAATAATACCTTATTGAAGGGCAAAACAGGTTGCGCCAGACTGGCTTTATGGGCAAAAGTGCCAGTGATACCCGTTGGTTTTTACGACAGGCCGGAGGAGAAAAGAAGGGCTATAATTTTTAACGCCTTTTTTAAGCCAAAACATATTAAAATTAAAATCGGCCGGCCCCTGTATTTTTACGAGTATTACAATAAAAAAATTTTTAAAGAATTATTGGATGAGATAACAAAAAAAATCATGCTGGAAATCAGCCAGCTTTGTGGCAAACCTTATCCTTATTAAAAATAATTAATTATTAAAATTAAAACTATGAAGTGGCCTCAACTTTCCAAGCTCTCCCGGGCAGAGATCCGAGAGATGCAAAACCACAAACTAAAAAACATGATCAGGCACCAGATTCCTTACAGCCCGTATTATCATGAATTATTTGCGAAAAATAAACTTGAATATGAAGATATTCAAACAACCGATGATTTAAAGAGAATTCCTTTTACACGCAAAGAGGATGTGGCGCCGACAGCTGATAACCAGGGCCGGCCAAAGCAATTTATTCTTCAGCCGGACGAGAAGCTCATCAAAAAATATGCTTCAAAGGAAAAACTGCTGAAAATTGCTGTGGAAAAAATTGCCGGCATGGATGTCAAAAGAAAATTAGAATGGGAGTATAAGCCAATCCATTTGCATTTCACCACTGGCCGCACAGCTCTACCGACACCCTTTGCTTATTCGGCTTATGATTTAGAACATTTGAAAGAAGCGGGAGCGAGGATGCTAGATGTAGTGGGTGCCTCCCGGGATTTGGTCGCCATCAATGGTTTTCCTTATGCCCCTCACTTGGCCTTTTGGCAAGCTTATCATGCTTTAACTTATGTCGGCATGACCAGTTTTCAGACAGGCGGCGGTAAAATTACAGGTACAAAAAAAATTATCGATGCTATAGAGAGAATGAAGGCTGGTCTAATTATCTTTATTCCAGGCTATGCCTATCATCTCTTAAGACTGGCAGCTGAAGAGAAACGAGATTTTTCTTCGGTAAAATTCTTATTAACAGGTGGTGAACGCTTAAGCGACGGGTTTAGACAAAAAATCAAGGAATTTCTGGTGCAAATGGGCGCTAAGGATCCTACAGTACTGGCGACTTATGCGCTGACAGAAGGCAAAGCGGCTTGGATTCAATGTCATGACAAGTCTGGCTATCATACTTACCCTGATTTAGAGTTTTTTGAAGTGATTGATAAAAATGGCAATCGCGTCGAAGAAGGCCAGCCTGGTGAGTTAGTTTATACTGCCCTAGACTGGCACGGGTCAGTCGTTATCCGTTATCGCACTGGCGACATGATCCAGGGTATTGAATACAATGGCTGTCCATTTTGCGGCCGTACCGTGCCTATTATCAAATCAGATATTCAGAGAAGTTCGGAAATTAAAGAATTTCATCTGACTAAAGTGAAGGGTGAACTGATTAATCTAAATAATTTTTATACAGCCATCGGTTCAGAAAAAGAGGTCAAGGAATGGCAGGTGGAAATCAGGAAGAAACATAACGACCCCTTTGAAATTGATGAAATTGTCGTTTATGTTGCACTGATTCCCGATACTGATTTTGACAGATTTAGAATAAAGATGGAAAAAAAGATTAGAGAGGAAATTTTTGTCCAGCCGATTATTATGCAGGCTGACCTGGATACTTTACTGGAAAGACTGGGTATGGAAACTGAACTAAAGGAAAAACGCATTGTTGATACGCGTCCCAAAATGAAATGAAAAATCCGAAATAATCACTACTCCGAAGAAACTTAACATTTTTATCCTGGTAGAAAAAACTTTTTATGTTTAATTTTATACTAAAGTGTCTATGGTTTTTCGCGCCAGCCGGGCTGGCTAATATGTTTGCATTTCTTTCTAAGTACATCAGGATTCTGAAAGTACCAATAGACTTTGGTAAAAGTTTCAGGGGCAAAAGAATCTTTGGCGATAATAAAACCTGGCGCGGTGCTTTTTTCGGAATATTGGTTGGCTTCTTGGTTTTTCTTCTGCAAAAATATCTTTATCAATTTAATTTTTTTCATAAACTTAGCTTGTTTGACTACCCAAAAATGAGCTGGCTGTTTGGTTTATTGCTTTCAAGCGGCGCCATTATCGGTGATTTAATCAAAAGTTTTTTCAAGCGCCGCGTCAATATTGCGCCAGGCCAGTCATGGATACCGTTTGACCAGATTGATTATACAATCACAGCCACTGCTCTTGGTTTATTCATCTTTTTCCCCGGCTGGTCAATCGCTGCTGGCGTCGTGGTTATCGGTTTCTTACTGCACATTCTATTTAATCTCGCTAGTTATATATTGAAAATGAAAAGGAGTAAACTATAAAAAAAGACGGGAAATATATCCCGTCTCGGAAAATCTTTGCCCAACCTGTTTTAAAAAGACCGATGTTTTTTACACCTTATCAAATAATCATAATTTATGCAAGTTAAAACAAATAAATTACCGAAAAATCTCATGGAATTAACCATTGAGGTTTCTCAGGATGAATTAAAGCCTTATTTAGAGCAAGCGGCTGCCAAAATTTCAAAAGATTTTAATATCCCTGGTTTTCGTCCGGGTAAAGCCTCCTATGGCTTGGTTAAACAGCGCGTCGGCGAAATGAAAATTTATCAGGAAATGGTCGAATTTGCTATCCCAAAAACTTATGGACTGGCGATTTTGGAGCAGAAGTTAATTACCCTTGGCCCGCCGAAAATTGAAGTGCAAAAATTAGCACCAGCTAATCCGTTAATTTATAAAGCCATTGTGATTTTATTACCGGAAATCAAACTGGGAAATTATAAAGGTTTTAAAATACAGAAAAAAGAAATCAAAGTTGAGGAGAAAGATGTTCAGGAAACTGTCAAAAATATACAAAAAATTTTTGCCAAGGAGAAAAGGGTCAGCCGAAAGGCAAAAATGGGCGACAAAGTGGAAATTGACCTAGACACTTATTTAAATAAAATTCCGATTGACCAAGGTCAGTCAAAAAGCCATCCAATTGTTTTGGGCGAGGGACATTTTGTACCTGGCTTTGAAGAAAACCTAATTGGACTAGCTGAAGGCGAGACAAAGGAATTTACTGTCAAATTTCCCAAGGACTATCACCGCCAGGATTTAGCCGGCAAACATGTGGAATTTAAAGCAAGTGTTAGAAGCGTCTATGAAATTGAGTTACCGCCGGCTGATGACAACTTAGCCAAGCAATTAGGACAATTTGAAAAATTCAGCGACCTGCAAAAACAGATTGAGCAAAACATCTTGCAAGATAAAAAACTCAAGGAAAAGCAAGGATGGGAAGTCGCCTGCCTGGAAAAAATCATGGAAAAATCTAAGTTTGAAGAAATTCCAGAAATGCTCATTGAGTCAGAATCGCACAAAATGATGCATGAATTAGAAAATGATGTACAAAAGCAAGGCATGAAATTTGACGACTATCTGACTTCCCTTAAAAAATCTAAAGAGGACTTGCAAAGGGAATTTCGTCCCAATGCGGAAAAAAGAATTAAAACAGCCTTGATCATCCGTAAAATAGCTGAAGCGGAAAATATCAAAGTGGCTGATGATGAACTGAAAAAAGAGCTGGCTAAGCAACTTGAGCAGTATAAAAACAATCCCGAGGTGACTAAACAAATCAATACAGAGGAATATCGGGATTATCTGAGAAATATCATGACCAGCCAGAAAGTTTTTGAGTTTCTTGAGCGAGTTAATTCGTAATGGTATAATAATTTACTCTAGCAATTTCCATAACCACTGAAACATCAACCGCTGCATTTCAGCGATACCTTTGCTCTGAACCTCGACTGATATCAAGTCTTTCTTATACTCAGTATAAATTACTTTCTCGCGGAATACATAAACCCCGCCTGTAATATCATAAGGGAAATCTTTTGGTAAAATTTTAACCTCTGAAAATGTCTGCCCTGCTTCTCGCTGGCGTTGGTGTGCTTCCGGACTGTCTGTCAAAATCAAACGGGTCTTTATTTTAGCACTAGCCCGTCTTTTTTTAAATTCTTCAAACCATTTCTCATCCATTTTAAGCCAAGCACTTTCCGGACCGAAGATTAAATATTCTTTCTCTTTCTGGTGCAGGATACTGTTATACATTTCTTTAATTCCCTCCAATCCCTCGTAATATTTGATTCGCGGCCTATTTTTTGTGGCCCGATACAGAAATTTTAATTCTGGAAGTACCCCTTTGAGACTGCGGGCGGCATCCTCGCTCAAATCAATAATTTTCTGCGGATCCTCGGCATAGTATTGCTTTATCTTATGTTCTTCAAACGGAAAGACCAGATGTTTACCAATTAAAGACTCCAAAACACTATAGGTGGTTGAACGGGGTAAGCCAGCTTTTTTGGCTATGGCCTGAACAGTGGTCCGGCCCAGTTCTAAAGTCGCCAAATAAACCTTGGCTTCCCTTGGGGATAACCCGAATTTTTCCAATGATTCGTTAATTAACATATGTGGATAACTATTAATTGCCGACGATTTCGACAATCTCCTATTTATAATTTTAGCTTATTTTAGCCAAAGTGTCAAGTAATATTAATTATTTTTCGAAACTATTGACAAAATTTATAGATAAGATATACTTATTTGTTAAAAATAAATATAAATGATTTTTTACAACTTAAGTTGAGGAGAGAGAAAAAAGAGAGCGGTAGTTTGTATTCTATCTCCTATTTATTTTGATAGCATTCATCTAGCGCTCTTTTTCTTTAAAATGTTCTTTAAATCTTAACGGCCGCCACGAGCCGATGAGAGTGGCAAAACATTAACGCTCACTTATGCTAAGGCTACAGTGAGCAAGGAGGAGAAATGAAGAAGATAGCTCTGGTAGTAGCGTTGTGCGTAGCAGTATTTGTTGTAACAACTGCTATAGCTTTCTCGCAAAATAATGCTTTACGTGTATTTTTACATGGCGAGAAAAAACTTACCGACCATTGGAATATGGTCAGCCACAACGTCATTCCAAATCTAACCCAGAGTAGCGATGCCTATGTTTATTTTGGACCTCGCTATAAATTCAACCGTGGATTCGCAGATTTCTTTTTGGGCTATTCATTCCTGAAAGGTAATGATAATTCCGTATTAGTAAGTCCACGATTTCTCTATTCTGTTGGCAAATTCTACATCTGGACTGATGCTGAATGGTATCCGAAGTGGAACTCGGTATATACTTCAGCTATGCTGGAATGGCTGCCTGGTGTAGGGGTTGAACTTGGTTGCGAAAGCGAAACTTATTCACCTGAGTCAGAAAAAACCGTATGGAACCTCGGACCAAATATCATCTATAACCTTTCAGACAAAATGACACTGGATCTCACGTGGCAGTATAAGAAGGTAGAGTTTGGAGGAAGCTTTGCCAGACTGACTATCATTCTCAATTTCTAACCTCGCACTCAGGCCCTTGGGTATTTCACTATATCCAAGGGCTTCTTTATTTTTGGAATTAAATTTTTTCTGTTATAATAAAGACAATATGCGAATCGGTGCCCACGTTTCTATTTTCAACGGCGTATTCAATGCGCCAGCCAACGCGGCCAAAATCGGCTGCGAAGTTTTTCAGATGTTTACGCGTTCGCCCCAGGGCGGGCCAGCGCCTGAATTAACAGAAAGCGTGGTTAAAAAATTTAAAGCTGAGCTAAAGAAGCATAAAATCGACGAATTTTACATTCATACGCCTTATTATATTAATCTTGCCTCTTCTAACAATCGCATTCGCTATGGTTCTATCAGCGTCATCCGCGACGACCTGGAAAGAGGCTCCAAACTCGGGGCTAAATACCTGATGACGCACCTGGGTTCTTCTACTGATTTAGGCCCGAAAAAAGCGCTAGAAAAAGTGAAGGAAGGTGTTAAAAAAATTTTAGACGGCTATAAAGGGACAACCCAATTTTTAATTGAAATGTCCGCTGGCGCGGGTAATATTATCGGCGACACTTTCGAGGAAATCGGTCAGATTATTAAATCATTATCTCAATTTAACATCGGTGTCTGCTTTGACACCTGTCATGCTTTTGTTTCTGGCTATGATTTGCGTACTAGGCTGGCCGTTAAAAAAACCTTTAAGCATTTTGATAGAACCATTGGTTTAGAAAAACTGAAACTCATGCATGCCAATGACGCTAAATCTGATTTGGGTTCGCATATCGACAGGCATGAACACATTGGCTATGGGAAAATCGGACGCGAAGGATTTTACAGCTTAATTCATCACCCAAAACTGCAAGCTGTCAACTTAATCATTGAAACACCGAAAGACGGAAAGAATGTTGACGATATTAAAATTCTAAAAAGCTTAAGAAATGAAAACAAAACTCTGGATTAAAATTCTACTAGGCTTATTATTCTTCACTTGGATTGTATTAGCGCTGGCTGTTTTTGACGGATTGGATAATTTAATAGTGAAGCCTTTGATCACCAATGAGGCGCCGCAAAAATCAGATGTGATTATTATTTTAGGTGGCGGGGTCGATAAAGATATACAAGACACTGGCCCAGCTGTTGACCAAAGATTGGATAAAGGCATTGAATTATGGCAAAATGAATATGCCAGCTACATTATTGTCGCTGGCGGACTGGTGAAAAAAACAAACTACACTGAAGCTGATGAGCTATTGGAATATACTCTGGAAAAAGGCGTGCCGGCTGATAAAATAATCAAGGAATCAAAGTCATTGAACACTTACGAAAACGCTATTTTCAGCCAAGAAATTATGAAGCAGAAAGGCTGGCAAACTGCACTCGTTACCACTTCCGACTACCATACCAAGAGGGCTTGTCAGATTTTCCGAAAGCTAAAAATTAATGTAAAATGTGTCGCTGCCAGTGTGCCACAGGATAGGCCGAGTTATAAGCTTGAATATTTTCGAGCCATTTTAAGAGAATATGCAGCAACGGTGTATTATTGGCTTAAAGGGTATATATAAATATGACTAAACCAAACCCTAAAAATTACGATTTTCTTTGGTTATTGAATAATTTTACTTATTTGGAAACTAGCCTCTGGCTTTGTCAAGAATTTTTAGACCGTGATTTTATTGTCACCTATAAAGACGGCCAGTCTAAAACGTATATAGACAAAAAAGAACGTGCAAAATTATCCAAATTCGGATTAATATTTTTACAGAAATCTCTACAAAAATATAAAAAGAAGGTAAAAGCTGAAGTAAAAAAGGCTGATTCTGTTTTCATAAAAATTAAAGGTAAGAAAATTGATGCTATCTCAAATTCTGAATTTATTAAGATCTTTTTGAATGATATTAAATATTTTCAATTATTATGGAGATTATATTTTTTCACTGAATATTTTCTTTATGATGAAATTGCGAAAAAAATAGAAGAAGATAGTAAAGAAAATAATGAATTATTAAAAAAGATAAAGGAAATGCGGAAACTAAAATTTGGATTTCGTAAGGTGTTAAATAAAACTATCTTTAAAGGCAATGTTTTTGAAAAATATTATGAGGAAATAAAAAATCGAATAAAAAGAAAGGATCTGTCTTCGCTACATTATAAGGAAATTATAGATATATTAAATGGTAAAAAAATAAAAATAGTTGATCGAAACAATTTTGTTTTAGGTAAATATAATGGCTGGAAACCTATTACGGGTAAACAAGCACTGAAAATTATTAAATCTTTTGACAAAATCATATTACAAGAAATTCAGAAAAAGATGCTAAAAGGCCAGATTGCTAACAAAGGCTTTTATAAAGGCCACGTAAAAATTATTCCCGTTGATATTAAAAAGAATCTAACTCTAGAAATTTCCAAAATGAAAAAAGGTGATGTTTTAGTCACTGGCACTACTGGTCCGGAGATGATCTTGGCCTGCAGAAAAGCTGGCGCTATTGTTACTGAAGAAGGTGGAATATGTTCACATGCGGCCATTGTTTCTCGTGAGCTTAATGTACCGTGCGTGATAGGCACAAAAATCGCCACCCAAGTTCTAAAGGATGGCGATTTAATAGAGGTAGACGCCAACAAAGGTGTGGTTAAAATTTTATAACTTTGCTTGATAATAATTTCATTCGTATATTCGTATTAATTCGTAAATTCGTAGTATAATATGAAACTCACAATTTTAGGTTCAGGCACCACCGTGCCATCAAAAGAAAGATCGGCGCCAGCTTATCTATTGGAAGTAGCTGGCAAGTTAATACTGCTAGATAGTGGAGAGGGCACTAAAAGGCGAATTGCCGAGGCTGGTAAAAATTATTTAAATATTGATTATATTTTTTATACTCATACGCACGTTGATCATGTGGGGGAATTACCAGCTATTTTCTGGGGCTTTGGTTACGATGCACATCCCAGGATAAAAAAATTAATTATTCTTGGACCCAAAGGCTTCAAAAAATTTTATAAAAAAATGCTGGCTGCTTTTTGGCCACAATTTGAAGAAAAAGATAGATTTCCAATAACAATTACTGAACTAAAAAATAAAAAAATTGAAATTGACGGCATTTTAGTAAAAACAAAGGTATTAGACGAGCAAAAAAGTACACTCATAAAAAACTCAATCGGCTATCGAATAGAGTATAATGGTAAATCACTTGTTTATACTGGGGATGTTGGCTATAACGAAAATGTGATTAAACTAGCTAAAAAAGCGGATCTATTATTAATAGAGTCAGCCGTACCAGTTGAGACAGAAGGACATTTAACCCCTTCGCAAGCTGGTGAATTGGCGGGGAAAGCAAGAGTAAATAAACTTATTTTAACTCATTTTTATCCCGCAGTTGAGCGAATAGACATTCTAGCCGAAGCTAAAAAAAATTTCAAAGGCGAAATTACTTTAGCCAAGGATTTAATGGAAATTGAGATTTGATTCATATTTAATAACTTATAATGTATAATTAAACATATGAAAGTCGCTATCTTTTCCGACATCCACGATAACGTGGTTAATATGAACAAAGCCACAGATTTTATCAAAAAAGAAGGCGTTGAGATGATTATCTTCTGCGGTGATTTTTGTGCCCCCTCTGTTTTAAGGGAGTTAGCAAAAAATTTTTCCGGACAGATTCATCTAGTTTTCGGCAATGTGGACGGCGATCATTATCTCTCAGCCAAAATGGAGAGAGATTTTAAAAACGTCAAGATTTATAATGACCTGGGCGAAGTAGAGCTGGATGGCAAAAAAATAGCTTTTATTCACTTTCCAAAGATTGCCCAAGGATTGGCCAAATCAGGCAAATATGATTTAGTTTTCTACGGCCATGATCATAAACCATGGGAGGAAAAAGTGGGCGAATGTATTCTGGCAAATCCCGGCACTTTGGGCGGCCTGTTTTACCGCGCCAGCTTTGCCCTGTATGACACCAAGACAAATAAGCTCGAATTAAAAATTTTAGACCAAATATGACGAGTTTTAAGAAAATTTTAATCCAATCAGCCAAATTAGCTGGCCAATTCCAGCTCAAGCATTTTGGTAAAATAAAAAAGAAAGATGTTTGCTATAAAGATTACGGCGAGTGCGTGACTTATGTGGATAAATTTTGCGGAAAATTAATTATTAATCATCTTAAAAAATATTTTCCTAAACATAACTTTGTTTCCGAGGATGTTCCGACAAAGCAGATGAATTCCGATTACGCCTGGTATATTGACCCCTTGGACGGCACCACCAATTATTCCATCCAAAATCCGCTTTTTGGCGTTTCCATTGGCGTGGCTTATAAAAAACAAGTGGTTGAGGGCATATTTTTCTTCCCGATTTTAAATCAGTGGTTTTATGTAAGAAGGGGTGCCGGCGCATATTTGAATAATAAAAAAATCCTTGTTTCATCACAGCGTAATTTTCACAAATCAATTCTCACCATTGGTTTTCCCCATCGATTAGGCGCCACCAGGGAAGGACTAAACATTTTTATAAAACTTAGACCATATGTAGAAAATATTCGCATTCTTGGCTCAGCCACTTATTCTTTATGTTCAGTCGCTGGCGGCCGTACTGAAGCTTTTATCATGGCTGGCGCTTTAAAGCCTTGGGATGTTAACCCGGGCATATTACTTGTTAAGGAAGCTGGTGGCCGCATCACTGATTTCAAGGGTCGTGAAAAATATGGGCATAGAGACTTGGTCTGTTCTAATGGAAAAATTCACCGGCAAATTATAAAAAAATTAAAATAACCAACTAATTAAAATAAAAAGAGGGTACGCTGGATATAAGCGCGCCCTTTTGAAATACCTTTAAAAGGACACTGGAATCACAAAAAATCATTGGGATTAAGTTGTAGACAGCACACCATATCCGTCAGATAAGCTTCAACATCGCCAGCATATTTTTTAAAAATGACAATAAGCGGATCCTCATCATCAGCTTTAGCATTTTGGATGATATGATGTACAATACCTTCTCTCTGCTTATCAGTGAATTTCATCTTTTCCTTTAATGTTTCACTCATTTTCCTCACCTCCGTGGTAAGGTTTATTTTTTTGTATTGGTAAATAACTTTTCCTCCAATCTGAGTTTAGAATAAGGCCAATAAAATGTCAAATTTTGTAATAAATACTTAGTATTTGACAAATGATCAGCGCTTGATTAAAATGTTAGAATTTGTTATGATTTAAAATGATTTTTCAATTGGCCACGTAGCCCCCGCTTCGCGGGGCAAGCAAGTGGTCAATCGTAAAATATTCAGAGATTCGTTTTTACAATTATCGCTGGCCACGTAGCCAAGTGGCCCCGCAACCTTTCGTTAGCACTTAAGGTGCAGGGTAAATAAGGCAGTGGCATAATTACTGACGTTTACTCGGCCTGGTAGCCAAGTGGAAAGGCGGCAGTCTGCAAAACTGTCATGCGCGGGTTCGATTCCCGCCCAGGCCTCCACGACAAATTAAAAAACGAGAATAAGGTTCGATTCTCGAATACCATAAAATCAGAGATGTATGAGACCCCGCGATTAGCGGGGCGGCCGTGGCCTCCAATAGTATAACGAGCGGGAGTAGTTCAGCAGTAGAACGTTTCCTTGCCAAGGAAAAGGTCGCGGGTGCGAATCCCGTCTCCCGCTCCACTCGACTCGTCGTCCCGCTATGGCGGGACTCCTCGCTCGTGGCCTTCGGCCAACCGAAAATTCAAAATTATTATGTTACTAAAAATTCAGAGTCGAGTGCCCCGAGCCAGCCGAGGGGCAAGCGTCTAAACAAATGCCAAAAGAGTTTGTTTTATTATTACGCAACATCCGCAGCCGTTTTAATGTCGGCGCGATTTTCCGGACAGCTGACGCGGCTGGTGTCAGTAAAATTTATTTATGCGGCATCACCCCAAGCCCGCCGCATCCCAAGATTGACAAGGTGGCGCTGGGCGCGCAAAAATATATTCCTTTTGAAAAATACAAACAGACAGCGCGATTGATTAATGAATTAAAATCCAAAGGTTTTCATATTATCGCCCTTGAACAATCCAAAAAAAGCAACCCTTATTATAAATTTAAACCAAAATTTCCCCTAGCTTTAGTTTTAGGCAGCGAAGTCAAAGGCTTGCCTCCCAAACTCCTGAAACTTTGCCATAAAATTATTGAGATTCCCATGTATGGCAGAAAGGAATCGCTGAATGTGGCTGTCGCGGCTGGGGTTGTATGTTTTGAGATAATTAAAAGTAAATAAGCGTGCCGCTGTGGTCCCGCACCATTTCGTTATCACTCAGGGTGCGGGATAAACTCCATTGGTATAAGCTAAAAATAATCAAGCCGGGATGGCGGAATTGGCAGACGCGCAGGACTTAAAATCCTGTAGTCGAAAGACTGTGAGAGTTCGATTCTCTCTCCCGGCACCATTAATACTAAGGTGAGAGCCCTTGCCCCGCGAATCGCGAAGCGATTTTGCGGGGCGACCGGCGGCACCAAAAAAATTTCAAATCCGATGAAAAAAATTTATTATAATAAGCTCATCCGCGACCGCATTCCTCTGAAGATTAAAAAATCAGGTGGTAAAGCCCGATATAGGGTTCTTGGGAAAAAGCAATTTGAGAAAGAATTGTATAAAAAGGTTGGCGAGGAGGCGAGCGGGCTTTTTTCAGTAAAATCTAAGAAAGAATTAACTTCGGAATTAGCTGACGTCATTGAGGTTATTGAGGAAATAAAAAAGTTTAAAAAAATTTCTCATAAAAAGTTAGTAGAGGCAAAAAAAGAAAATATGAAGCGCAAAGGTGGTTTCGGAAAAAGATTATATTTAGTTTGGGCAGAAGACACTGGCTATCGCACTAATGAAAGGAAATACAAAAAATAACGGGGCGTCCCCGTTACAAATTTTGTGAATTTTATGTATTTTACATATGTGTTATTAAGTAAAAAAGACGGGGGATTTTACACGGGTTATACGAATAATTTATATAAAAGATTGAAGGAACATAAATCCGGCAAAGTTATTTCCACAAAATTTAGATTACCAGTAATATTGATATATTTTGAAGTTTGTTTAAATAGAGAAGATGCTATAGCCAGAGAAAGATACTTAAAATCAGGCATGGGCAAAAGATATATTAGAAATAGATTGAAAAATTATCTAAGAAATTTGTAACGGGGCGTAGCGTAGCAGTTAACGCGCTTGGTTTGGGACCAAGAGATCCTGGGTGCGAATCCCAGCGCCCCGATATAATAAAACTTAAGGATTTTTCAGCCCCGCCTTCATTAAAATTACGGCGGGCAGGCAGCAAATTTTCTTAAAAAATTTAATTAATAAAGTAAAAAAATTATGAAAGGATTTATTGACTTTATCCGCGAGAAGGGAGTGGTTGGCCTCGCTGTCGGCTTTATTCTGGGCGGTGCCGTGTCAAAAGTCGTCTCGGCTCTAGTCACCGACATTATCAACCCGATTATCAGCGCCGGGCTCGGTGCGGCCGGAGACATCAAATCAGCCGCCATCACCATTGGTTCAACTAAGATTCTTTATGGTGATATGATCAGCGTGGTGATTGATTTCATCGTGATTGCGCTGGTCGTTTACTTCGGCGTCAAGGTGATCGGCTTGGACAAGCTGGATAAAAAGAAAGAAGAGGTCAAACCTAACTTAATAATTAAGCAAAAAAAAAATTATGAAAGGATTTAACGCCAATATTGAAAAAGACACTTTAGCCAATGACAATTTTCGCAAGGTGCTTTACACAGGCAAGCACAGCCAATTGGTGCTGATGAGTTTGAAGCCGAAAGAGGAAATCGGCATGGAAGTACATGAAGAAAATGACCAGTTTTTCCGCTTTGAAAAAGGCCAGGGTTTGTGCATCATTGACGGTAATGAATACGAATTAAAAGACGGCTCAGTTATCGTGGTGCCAGCTGGCGCACAGCACAATGTCATTAATACTTCGGAGACTGATGACCTGAAGCTCTACACCATTTATTCGCCGGCTCACCACCAGGACGGCGTCGTGCGCGCCACCAAAGCAGAAGCCGAGTCTAATGGACCGGAGTTCGACGGAAAAACCACTGAATAAATAATGGAAAGACGGACACTAAATAGTGCGATGAAATCGGCGGATACTTCCAACCTTAAATTTATAAGGCGATATAATTCCTGTGGATGATAGGTTTTTGTCATTATAAAACCATGTCTAAACCAGATTCCTATTTCCATAAAATCTACCAAATAGTTAGGCAAATTCCCAAAGGCAAAGTCGCTACCTATGGCCAAATTGCGGCTCTCTGTGGCTCGCCACGCGGGGCCAGGACAGTCGGCTGGGCTTTGCATGTCTTACCTGAACATCAGCTCAAAGAGGTACCCTGGCAGCGCGTCATTAACCGCGAAGGCAGAATCAGCACCACTTGTTTTGAACACACGGCTGACCAGCAAGCCTTTCTACTAAAACAAGAAGGTGTTGAAGTAGTAAAATGCGAAGGCAATTGGTGGATTGATTTGAAAAAATATTTGTGGCAGGTTTAAAACAAGCGCAGGCGGGTATCGTATAATGGTTATTATGCCACCCTTCCAAGGTGGAGATGACGGTTCGATTCCGTTTACCCGCTCCAACGATTTATTTTCCATAGCCATTGTGATATAATAAAATTGAAATAATCGGTTATTTAATAAATTAAATTTTACCAGGCACAATTTATTAGTACCGGGTAAAAAGGGAGAAAATAATATGCTAGAAAGTTTTTTTATTACTATTCTCGTTATTGTTGGTTTTTTTGTCATTATTGGTTTAAGGATCATCAATCAATATGAACGCGGCGTTATTCTCACCTTAGGTAAATATACAGGCACTAGAATGCCTGGTTTAACCTGGATTTTTCCGATTATTCAAAGAATGATTAAAGTTGATTTAAGAATCACCACAGTAGATATCCCCCAGCAAGAAGTTATTACCAAAGATAATGTGCCAGTGGGCATCAATGCTGTAGTTTATTTTCAGGTGGAAAAAGCCGAATATGCTATTTTGCAAATTCAAGATTATTCACTGGCTGTTTCCCAGTATGCCCAGGCTGCTTTAAGAGATGTCATTGGCAGTGTTGAACTGGATACATTATTAACAGAGAGGGATAAAATAGCTGAAGAAATTCAAAAAATCGTGGATGTGGCCACGAATGACTGGGGTATTAATGTGACAGCGATTAAGATTCAGGATATTGAATTGCCGGCTGATATGAAGCGCGCCATGGCCAAACAAGCTGAATCAGAAAGAGAGAGAAGAGCCGTGATTATCAGGGCTCAAGGTGAATTATCGGCTTCGGAAAACCTCAAGCTAGCGGCTCAGAATTTGTCTTCAGTTACCGGCGGGCTTTCTTTAAGAACGCTGAAAACCATTGAAAGTATTAACCCCGATCCATCAAAAACAGTCATTTTTGCCTTGCCCGTGGAAGTATTGGAAGGCATCAAGGCGTTAGCCAAGACTACTGAGAACAAAAAATAGTCGCTATTTTGTTTTAATATTATTTAAAAAGCTTTGAGCCAGGCTGGCTGTGTCAGACGTGGATTGATAAAAATCTTTCCAGACCACGACAATATCAGCGTTATTAAAAAAGGCACGCTGGACTTCGCGGGAAGTGTCGCCGCCAGCCACTGAAACAGAAATATTAAAATTACCTTTTATCTGCTGAATTTGATAATAGGGAATTTGTTTTTCTTTAGAAAACTCACTTTCATCCACTCCTCTGTGCAATATAACTACATCGGGGAGTTTTTTTAATTGTTTTAAAATCATCAGCGGCCGTTCCACATTCATCATATCAATCATGGAATCAATCGAATATTTTACGCATTCCTCAATAAAGACATCAATTGTTTCAATCGGGGCAACGCCGAGGCAAGTAGCGGCGTGAGCGCCGGCCTGCGCCACCATGGCAACCTCCCGGTCAGCCAAATCAGCTGTTTTTGTATCAGCGACAATGTAGGTACCAGCCGGTGAAATAGCTTTGATATCTCTGATCGCTTTTTGGCCATAAATTTTGATTAAAGGCGTGCCCACCTCCACCAGAATACTTTCAGACCGCGGCAGCTTGTAAATAATTTCTCTCGCTTCATTAAGAGTACTATTAAGAGCAATTTGTAGGTATTTTTGGCGTTTTTTCAGTTTAGCCACCGGTACCGGCGCTAGTAATTTGTTAAACACACCAGTCAAAGCCATAAGTTCCATGCCCGGCTTAGCTGTATTACTCTGAACTGTATCACTGGCTGGAGGCTGCGGGACAGCTGGCGGCTTCGTGTCTGTCGGCGGTTTGGCAACGCTACTTAAGGATTTAAAAATATCCTCAAAATTTAGACGGCCGCCGCCTTTTTGCTTCTTGATTCTGATCCAAATCACAAAAATAATCAAAAGAAAAAAACCAATGTTAATAAGTGCATTAACAATATCATTAATAATTTTCCCAGCAGAATCCATAGTTATTTAATAGTTTTTAAAAATTCCTGAGCCAGGCTAGACGTCTCTTGCGGCTCTTCGTAAAAAGGACGCCAAACAACCACAACGTCAGCGTCATTAAAATATGAGCTAATGACTTCTTTCACTGTTTCGCCGCCGGCCAATGAGATAACCAGATTATAGGTTCCTTTGATACGATGAATGAGGTGAAGGGGCAGTTGCTTTTCCCTATTTCTTATTCCTTCGTCCACCCCTCTGTGCAAAACTACAATATCAGGCAGTTTTTTTAATTTTGGCAGAATTTCAAAGGGAAATTCCACATTCATCATATCAATCATGGAGTCAATGTTTGATTGTTGGCATTTTTTGATAAACTCATCAATTGTTTCAATCGGTGCTAAGCCTAAACAAGTGGCCGCTGAGGCGCCGGCTGAGGCGGCGGCTCCAACTTCCGTTGACCCCCTGTCCATACATTTCAGGTCGGCGACAATATAGCTGCGCCTCCCAGCCTGCAATTTAGCGTCCCACCATCCTTTGAGGCTGGCAATGCCGTCTTGGCCATATTGTTTAACGAAGGGTGTGCCAGCTTCAATAATAATTCTCTCGGAGGCCGGCAATAAATTGATCATCTGATGAACTTCAGGCATTGACCGATTAAAAGCAATTTGCAGATATTTCAGTTTTTTATTTAACCGCATAATTTATAATAAACGCTAACAATAAAATAAATAGTTTGTTTAATTATAGTATATAACAACAACCACTATATTTAAAGATAACCCCTAAATACAATCCACACCTTGTCCACTTGACATAATTTCTTGGCTTTGTTAAGATAACGCTTCAAAATTCACCCATTCTTTAGGGTGTTTTTTGACACCGGAATTTAGGCTTAAGACAGCCAAGATTAGAAGATTTCATAATAAATGTTTCTATGTTTAGCAAAAAAACTCTTAAGAAAATTAGAAAGCTATTTCTTTTAGTGGTTTTTGTATTTTTTGCCGAACTTTCTTACCCTATTGATGTCCGCGCTCTGCAACAAAGCGCCGGCCAAGACGCAGCATTAGAGCAAAATCAACCTCAAGAAAATATTGTCTTAAAATTGCCGGAGATTAGAGATAAACCAAAACCACAAGCTAAAAAAATTATTCACCTAACTATTACGGCGTATTCCTCAACGCCTGATCAAACTGACAGCGACCCGTTTACTACCGCTTCTGGCAGCAAAGTCAGGGACGGTATTATCGCCACAAATTTATTGCCTTTTGGCACAAAAGTTAGAATCCCTGATAAATTCGGTGATAAAATTTTTGTCGTCGAAGACAGAATGAATCCGCGATGCCGTTACATGGCTGACATCTGGATGCCATCACGTGAGCAGGCTAAAGAATGGGGTGCAAAATATTTAAAAATGGAAATACTGTAATTGGCTTTTATCAAGAATTTTTAGTAGAATAATAGTATGAAGCTATTATTCTTTTTTATTTATACAATTATCGTGGCTGTGGCTTTTGCTCTCTGGGAGATTCAGATTGAAGGCAAGGATGGCTGGGCGGCCAAACTACCGTGCTGGCGGAAGAATGAAGGTACGTTGGTAAAAATATTTGGTTCACCGATTACCGGCTATCATGTTTTTCTGGTAATAAATTTAATTTTACTGGTCCATTTGCCCATATTTTTTGTGAGCCAATGGACATGGAGTAATGAACTGGCTATCTTAGGATTTTTCCTTCTTACGTTGACCTTGGAAGATTTCTTTTGGTTTGTTTTCAACCCGGCTTTCGGTGTCAAAAATTTTAAAAAAACTAATCCCAATATCTGGTGGCATCAAAGATGGTTTCTGGGATTGCCCCTTTTGTATTGGCTGGGCTTTCCGGTGGGGATTATTTTGATTTTGGTTGGCTCCTTAGATTAATAGGGATAATAAAAAACAGGCATGAAATAACCTGTTTTTTGTTTTTGGATTTTTAAGCTATCCTGATTTCTATCTTACATATAGTTAATAGGCGTCGCCCCATGGCGTTAACTGTACACCCTCTTGACAAAGTTAAAAAGCCGTGCTATCATGCACTATCAGTTATACAAAAATAAGAATTTGTAATTTAATCTATTATTTATTTGTCCTTTAAATTATCAAGGAGAGAAAAATGAGAAAAGTTGTGAGGGAATTAGAAGAACTTGCAATACAAGAGTCAGAGTTAGGGGAAGCAGTGTGCTTTCGGTGTAAGATACCTGGCAGGAAACTTTACAAGATTGGGCCATTTTGGATTGTTCAGTGTCCGGATTGTTTACAAGTCTTTGTGAGCCCCAGGCTTAACAGCCAAGGAGTTCGCAGATTTTACGAAAATCCCTGTTATTTCGAACGCATATACGGGGAGAGAAATAGATTCGCTAGATTCTTGGAACATACTTGGACAAATGGACGATTAGATTTGATTGCCCAATATCTTGGCTCAGAAAAAGGCCAGCTTCTGGATGTTGGCTGTGCACATGGATTGTTCCTTAAGGCAGCTCGAAATAGAGGCTATAAGATCTCGGGGATTGAATTCTCGAAAATTGCGGCAATTTACGCTAGCAAACTGCTTAATATAGAAGTGCTCCACGGGGAACTGGAAAGAGCCAATTTCCCGAAAGACAAATTTGATGTGGTTTGTTTCTGGGATGTCCTTGAACACGTCCCAGATCCTGGTCTATTTATTAAAACAACTTATGACATTCTTAGGCCAGGCGGGTTAGCCGCTCTTTCATGCCCGTACTTCGATTCTCCTTTTACAGTATTACAACAAAAATACCCTGCGATGAAGCCCGCTGAGCACATTTGGCACTTTACCACCAAAGACCTGCGGCGCTTGTTGGGAGAAAACGGCTTTGTTATCATGAGAATTCAAAAAAATCCATTGAGCCGCAGTAATTTTAACCGACTCGTCAGTTTAGTGGTTATAGCCAGAAAAATGTAATAAACAATAAACGGAAAGTAATCTTTCCGTTTTTTTATTCCTTACATTTGCCGCGGGACAGAACCCCGCACCATGCGCTTCGCTGAAGTGCGGGGCAAGTCGGACTGCCAATAATAATATTTTAAGAACTTGCTTCTATGATTACTGCTATTGCCGCGGGACAGAATCGAACTGTCGACGCAAGGATTTTCAGTCCTTCGCTCTACCACTGAGCTACCGCGGCATTTAACATATCTCGCGGCAATAGCAGTGAAACTATTCTCTTTTTTATTTAAATGTATTTTAAGGATTTTCAGCCTGCCCCGTAATCCGCCGAAGGCGGATGTACGGGGTTCCTTCGCTCTACCACTGTTTACCCCGCCGAAGCCTTGGCGGAGGCAGGGGAGCTACCGCGGCTTATAAATCCTCGGCAAAAGTGAGTATTATTTTAAAGTCCTTCGTGGCATTTATCCCGCACCTGGAGTGAAACGACGTGGTGCGGGACCACTGAGTCCCGACGTCCCGATGATCATACCCTATCGTATCAAAATGATATCGGGATTCCGACTGTAACGTCGGAACTACTGTCGGGATCCCGACTTCGCCTTTGGCGAACGCCGGGACTACCTCGGCATCAACCTCCTCGGCAACAGAGGGTTATTATTTCAAAAATTTCGTAACGATATCTAACATATCAACATGGTGGGCATGGATGGAATCGAACCATCGACTTCCACTTTATAAGAGTGGCGCTCTGCCGCTGAGCTACATGCCCTCCTTTAAATATTTAAAACCAAACCATGTCTTCCATTATCATTGGTTTGGCAAAACTTTCTATTTCTTAATAAAGTAATGACTAGCGGCAGTCAAAAAACGTAAAATCTTACTTTTAGCATTTCCTTCTAGTAATCTTGAAAAGAGTAAAACCCATGCTGTATATTGAAAGGAAGAAAAAATTGAGCCAGCGACAATAATCAATATTGAAATAACAACTAAACCAATAACAACGACTACCCATACAGCCGCTTTAAAATTAAATAAAATCATGATGAATCCCAGCAAAGCAAACGGCGCCGCCACAAATATAATAGCCAGCCCCAGGGCAAGTCCGGCGGCTAAGCCGATGACCAGTACTAAAACGGCCATTTCTATACTTAAAAGCCAATTTTTCAAAAATAGTTTCCAGCCTTGTTTAAAAGAATCCCAAAACTTTCTTTCTTCTGTCACTAGGTAAAAAACAGCATATTTGATAATAAAAGAAATTATTATATTCAAAGGCAGAGCGATCAAAAAAGCAATAACGACAAAAATTGTTCTGATCAATTCACTATTCCTGTTTAAAAAGAAGGCGACTAATGGCAAGCTAATAATTAACAAAAGCGCATAGGCAAATAATTGTGCAATAATGTCAAAAGCTAAGGCATTGCCAAAAAATTTCAAGCCGGCTCGATAACCTTGCTTAATGCCTCCCTGCCTTTGCTGTGCAATCTCTTTAATATTATAAATCAATCCCACTTGGGAAACGACGATCAACCAAATTAGTGCTACGGCGACAACCAAAAATATAAATAATATTACTATGGCCTGAAAGGGGTATTGGACTAAAAATGATTTAAAATTATTAAAAATAAAACTGACAAAACCTGCTTTATATAAATCCTGAATATTATTGAGATTACTCGAGATATCACCAAAACGGCTGTAGTCCCTGAATAAAATTTCCAATTCACCGCCGGCTCCCAAAAAAGCCACGAAAAAACCAAAAATCCATAAAAACTTATGATTCCAAATAATAGACAATGCCTTTTTGAAAGTATCCCTAAAAATTGGCATAATTTTTGTTTAATTTAAGCTGGTTCTGGCTGCTTAGCCACCAATTGGTGTTTTGGTTTAAACATCGATTCAAATTCATCTCTTTCTATTGTTTCTTTGACTAGTAGCCTTTGAACTATTTCTTCTAGTTTAGGCTTCATCTTTTTTATTATTTTTTTAGCCACCTCATAAGCATTGTTAATAAACTTTGATACTTCCTGATCTATTGTCTGCGCTATTTTCTCACTATAATCTCTTTGTTCTGTAATTTCTCGGCCAAGGAAAATAAGCTCCTCTTTTTCACCAAATGTTCTCGGCCCCAAAACTTCGCTCATACCGTATTCCTTCACTAATCGCCTGGCTAATTTTGTCGCCTGTTTTAAATCATTTGTCGCACCAGTAGTGACATCATTGAAAACTTCCTTTTCAACAGCATGGCCAGCTAATAAAACAGCTAGGTCTTCAAGAAATTCAGTCCTTGAGCGCATATGTTTATCCTCCACGGGCATTTTGAGCGTATAGCCAGCCGCCAGTCCGCGTGAAATAATTGAGATCTTATGCACTGGATCTGTATGTGGCAATTCATGAGCGACCAAGGCATGAGCTGCCTCATGGTAAGCTGTTATCTTTTTTTCATTTTCTGTCAGTATACGGCTTTTTCTTTCGGGCCCAAGCATTACCTTCTCAATACTTTCAATGCATTCTTCCATGGTGATTTTTTTCTTGTTGCGCCTGGCCGCTAATATAGCGGCTTCGTTTAAAAGATTGGCTAAATCAGCGCCAGAAAAACCAGGCGTTCTCTCGGCTATTCGGCGCAAATTCACTTTTTCGTCAGTTGGCTTTTTGGCAGCGTGCACCTTTAAAATTTCTTCTCTGTCTTTGATATCAGGCTCGTCCAAAATAACGCGTCGATCAAATCGACCGGGTCTTAAAAGCGCTGGATCTAATATATCGGGTCTATTTGTTGCTGCCATTACAATTACATTTGTGCTCGTGTCAAAGCCGTCTAGTTCAACTAAGATTTGATTGAGTGTCTGCTCCCTTTCGTCATGAGACCCGCCCAAACCAGCTCCTCTTTGCCGTCCGACTGCGTCAATTTCATCAATAAAAACAATACATGGCGCTGATTTCTTTGCCCGGCGGAACAAATCCCTGACACGCGAAGCGCCAACGCCGACAAACATCTCAACAAATTCTGATCCAGAAATGTTAAAAAATGGCACATTAGCCTCGCCAGCCACCGCTTTGGCCAGCAGGGTCTTGCCCGTGCCTGGCGCCCCGACTAAAATGACACCGCGTGGGATTCTAGCGCCAAGTGCTAAGAATTTACGAGGATTTCTAAGAAACTCAACAACCTCTTTCAATTCTTCCTTGGCTTCCTTGACGCCAGCTACATCTTTGAAGGTTACTTGGTTTTTCTTATCATTATTTTTCATTTCCCGCGCTTGACTTTGGCCAAAAGACATAGCGCGGTTATTGGCTCCCTGCACCTGCCGCATCATAAACCAGATAAAAACACCGATCAATAAGACGGGCAGCAAAAAAGGCAAAATAGCACCCAGCCAGTATCCAAGTCCTGTCTGGTCCTGGATGTCAATTTTTATTTTTTCGATTTTTTCCGGCTTAACATCATAATTCTTCAAAAGAGTGCTGAGCGAATCAGTTGACTCTTTTCTTGCATAAACCTTATCGCTATTATTTAAGGTTAATGTCAACTTGTCCCCCTCAACAAGAATTTCTTTTATATTGTCATTGTTTATATTATTAATAACATCACTGATGCCAATATACTTAGCCTTGTTAAAAGATACGGGGAACAGACTAAAAAGACCCATTACTACAATGAGTAATAAAAATATTATCAAGGAATTTTTAACTAAATTACGCATATTTTATTTAATTAATCATATATATTATAAATAATTTGGGGCTTTTTAACAAGCCATGAGCTTACTTATACTACTATAGATTGAGAGAAATATCAAGGATTACACAAGCTTAATAAAATATCAAGAAAAGACAGCCCACCAGAGCAGTCCCTTCTCATTAAAAAATAAGTTTTATTTTTTTGGTTCTTTGGTAGATTTTTCTTCTTCTGCCTTGTCTTTGAGGGCGCGGATTGAAAGACCAAGCCGATGATTTTCCGGTTCAATTGATAATATTTTAAATTTCAATGTTTCACCTATTTTTACTATTTCCGATGGATCACCGATCCTTTTATCAGCTAATTCGGAAATATGGGCTAGGCCATGAATGTCCTGATCAAGTTCAATAAAAATGCCAAAAGGATTTATCTTAATAACTTTGCCCTTGACCGCTTGGCCTATTTTATATTTACCGACTGCCTTCTTCCAAGGATCCTCCTTAAGTGCTTTTATTGAGAGAGACACTTTAGAACCATCGATGCTGATAATCTTTGCCTTGACTTTATCGTCGACTTTGATAATATCGCGCGGATCATCAATCCTCTGCCAGGCTAATTCAGAAATATGTACCAACCCCTCCAAATTATCATCAAACTCGATGAAGGCACCAAAATCAACCACCCCTGTCACCACTCCCTCAATTACATCACCCAGCTTATGTCTGGACAATGCCGCTTGTTGCTTGTCTTCCCAGGCTGCTTTCTCCGAAACAATCAGTTTGCTTTCCACTTCATCAACATCAATGACCTTGACGCGCATGCTCTGACCGGTAAATCTTTTAAGTAATTCCAAAATTTTATTTTTATCTCCGCCTTCGACACGTGGGTAATGTTCAACTGTCAATTGGGAAACGGGCAAAAAACCCTCAATCCTGCCGATTCCGATCATTAAGCCGCCTTTATTAGCATCTGTCACCGGCACTGAAATTATTTTGCCCTCGTTTTTTAGAGCCGTCAAATTATCCCAGGCTTTTTGATGACCGGCCTGTCTAAAAGAAAGTTCCATCTCACCGTTTTCATTTTCTAGCTCAGAAACAGTAGCCTGAACAATATCGCCTTTTTTCAGGCTGGAATATAAACCTGATTCGTCAATTAATTCCTTACCCCTGACTACACCTGTAGTTAAACCGTCTATATCCAAACAAATCTCATTTTTTGAAACAGAAATTACTTTACCCTCTACTATATCACCGACTTTAGGAATATGTGGCAATTCACTGGAGGCCAGTAATTTGTCCATCACTTGGCTTTTGTTGTTATTATCCTCATCCATAGAAAATAAAAAAATTTTATTAACCCATTCAATGAAAAGTTCAATGAATAAGTCTTTGGGGGGCCTTCCCCCAAAAGGTAATTAGGCTATTTGCTTATGTGTTAGGTATTTTACAATAAATGTATTTCTTTGGCAAGCCCGGTTAAAAATTTGGCTAAACTATGGACAAAACAGCCATTTTTTGCTATAATTATAATGTATAAATATTAATCATAAAAAATGGCTAAACCCTACCTGCCGAAAATCAAAATGAAGACAGTATTATCCACCGCCCAGAAAATTGGCGCGACTACTTCGGGTAAACAAATCAGCCAGACTGCTTTTAAAAAATTTTTAAAACAAGAAAAGGATTTAAAAAAATATTCTTACGCCGCCCCTACTTCAACAATGGCTAAACAAAAGGCGCAAAAATTCTTCGGCCAGGTCGCCAGCAAAATAGCCCAACAAAAGAACTTAAAAATAAGCTATTTTGCCAAAAAAAATCTGGGCATTAAGGTTGGTTCCGGCGGCGACGTAAGTCAAATAGCGACAAACAAAGCCTACCAAGCAGCGGCCAGTGAAGAAACAAAGCAAATGGAACCAAAGGGTCCAAATCCCGAAGAAATAGCCAAGCAGGAAAGAAGAAAAGAAGCATTTAAAACACTGAGACAAAGAGAGAGGGCTGATGAAGTCAGAAAAGAACAATTACCACAGGACAAAAGCGTAAAGCCAGAAAAAACAGGTGGCAACCACAGACCGGTACAAATACAAGGCGGTGCTGGTCATGGCACTGCTGCAAAATCACAAACTAAAGCCGGCGCCTCTGATGATTCGACTGCAATAAAATCCTCTAAGTCCAAAAAGTCAGCGCTGGCGACAGTGGCAGTTTTGCCCCTCAATAATCTATCACAAAATAAACACCTTGATCTGGCCGCCGAAAAGCTTACGACAGCCATTTGTCGTATTATTGGCAGTTATAAGAAATTCGAGCTTCTGGAAAAAAGCAGGGTGGAAAAAGCAACTTCGTCTGGCGCCTACGCGTCAGCTCAAAGAATAATGACACTAGATACGGCCAGAGAAATACAAAATAAACTAAATGTTGATTTTATTATAATTGGCGATCTGCAAAAAGCAGAAAACCAAACTCAAATCAAAATAAAGATTTTAAAAATTGGAGAGTTTGAACCGACTAAAATAGCTGAGATAAAAAAGGAGACTGAAGATGTCTTTGAGTTAGAAAAACACGTTGGCTGGTATATCTCAAACTATTTTGAGTCATTACCACGAAAATTAAGGGGGTTTGAACCTGAAGAAAAATCAAAAAATGATAATATTGAAATACCACCAACCAGCAAAGCAGAAGATTTACCCATTTGAAATAACAAATAGCGAAAAAATGGCTGATTCTAGCCATTTTTTTTATATTATAAATACATTTACTTCTGGGGTAATTTGTGTTAATATATAACTGATAATATTAAATAAATATATATGTATATTACTTGGCTCGGCCAGTCTTGTTTTAAAATCCAGGGGAAAGAAGTGACCATTGTTACTGATCCTTATGATCAAACGACTGGCTTAAAATTACCGAGGATGTCTGCTGATATAGTTACTGTTAGTCATGATCACTATGATCATAATTATGTTTCGGCTATTTCTGGTAATCACTTTTTAATTAATACTCCTGGCGAATATGAAGTTAAAAAGGTTTTTATTTACGGCATTCCTTCATGGCATGATGATAAAGAAGGAAAAGAAAGGGGAGCTAATACAATCTATCTTTTTGAATTCGAGGAATTAAAAATTGCACATCTTGGAGATTTAGGCAGTAGTTTAAGCGATGAACAGCTTGAAAAATTAGAGGCTGTTGATATATTAATGATTCCTGTCGGCGGAGTTTTTACCCTCAATGCTAAAGGCGCTGCCCAGGTTATAAGTCAAATAGAACCGAGAATGGTCATTCCGATGCATTACAAAGTGCCTGGCTTAAAGATAAATATTGATGGTTTGGACAAATTTAGTAAGGAGATGGGCGCCAAAAGGGAAGAACCATTGGATAAATTAAGAATTACTAAGAAAGATTTGCCGGCTGAGGAAACGAAAATAATTATCTTAAAGTGTTAAATCTATGCCCTTTATTGATTCGGCGGATAATGACAGAAAAAATAAATTTCCAAAATCCCGGACTGAAAATGTTACTCAAAAAAATTCTGAAAAAAATTCAGTTAAGTACCAAGGTAAAAAAAGTTTGATGTGGATTATTATTGGATTAATTATTTCTTTGATTTTTTTCGGCTGGCTTTTTTTATTTAAGCAAGGTTTGCTGACTACTAACACAAATACAAAGGGCTGGGATCGAGTCAAAGAAAGTTTCCAAAATTTGTTGAATGTTGTCAAAACAGGACTTCATCTCTCGACTGGTGAAAACAAAACCCTCACTACAGACGAAAAAAAGATAAAAGAGCTGGAAAACAAGGTCTTTCCTCAGTTTGAAAATACACAAAATAAATAATTATTTTATGACTGAACAAAAAGTCAAACAACCACCATCAAATATTCACATAGAACAGCGGCCTGTTGTTGATGAAATGCAGGAATCTTATTTGGATTATGCTATGTCTGTCATAGTTTCACGGGCATTGCCTGATGTACGTGACGGGTTAAAGCCAGTGCATAGAAGGATTCTTTATGCGATGTGGAATATTGGCTTGAGAGCTGGCAGCAAGTTTCGCAAATCTGCGACAGTCGTCGGTGAAGTTTTGGGGAAATATCACCCTCATGGAGATGTCGCTGTTTATGATTCAATGGTCAGACTAGCCCAGGATTTCTCCATGCGCTACCCCTTGATTGCTGGCCAAGGCAATTTTGGCTCAATGGATGGCGATGGACCGGCGGCCATGCGCTATACTGAAGCAAAACTTTCGCGCATTTCCGAAGAACTGCTTTTTGACATCGAAAAAGATACAGTCAACTTTGTGCCGAATTATGACGGCTCACATAAAGAGCCTCTTGTATTGCCAGCCAAATTGCCAAACTTATTGCTTAATGGCTCGATGGGCATTGCCGTCGGCATGGCCACTTCAATTCCACCTCATAACCTTACTGAATTGGTTGATGGCATTACACACTTGATCGATAAACCGCAAGCTACTGTGGAGGAATTAATGAATTTTATTAAAGGTCCTGATTTTCCGACTGGTGGTTTTATTTTTAACCGCGAGGATATTAAACAGGCTTACGCCACAGGAAAAGGTTCAATTATCATACGCGGCAAAGCAGAAATTATTGAGGAAGAGGCAAGGGGACTTTATAAAATTATAATCACCGAGATCCCTTATCAAATAAACAAAGCTACTCTGATAGAAACAATTGCTAATTTAGTCAGAGATAAAAAATTAGAAGGTATTAAAGATCTAAGAGACGAGTCTGACAAAGACGGTGTACGAATAGTGATTGAGTTAAGAAAAGATACTTATCCAAAGAAAGTCTTGAATCGTCTCTATAATCTTACTTACTTACAAGATACCTGCCACGTTAACTTATTGGCTTTAGTTGAAGGTATCCAACCGCGTGTTCTCACACTTAAAATGTGTTTAGAAGAATATATTAAACACCGCCAGGACGTGATTAATAAAAGAACTGAATTTGATCTAGCCAGAGCTGAAGAAAGAGCTCACGTCCTAAAGGGCTTGAAAATGGCTGTTGATAATATTAATGCAGTTATTCGTACTATTAAAGCTTCTAAAGATAAAGATCAGGCCAAAGTTAATTTGATGAAGCAGTTTAAATTTACCGAGAAGCAAACAGTCGCTATCCTGGAAATGAAATTACAGCAATTAGCTAATTTGGAAAGAATAAAAATTGAGCAGGAATTGAAAGAGAAATTGCAATTAATTAAGGACTTGAAAGCCATCCTTGCTTCACCTAAGAAAATATTAGATATTATCAAAAAAGAGCTTTCTGAAATAAAACAAAAGTACGGTGACGGTCGAAAGACTGAGGTAAATGCAGGCGCAGTTGGCGAATTTACCCAGGAAGACTTGATACCAAATGAAGCGACTGTGGTTATGATTACAAGAGATGGCTATATCAAAAGATTGCCACCGGAAACTTTTAAAACACAGAAGCGTGGCGGCCATGGCGTGATCGGCTTAACAACAAAAGAACAGGATGCCGTAGAGCAACTAATGACCACCATGACTCATGCTGATCTACTTTTCTTTACCACCAAAGGCCGAATATTCGAGCTCAAGGCCTATGATGTGCCAAAAACAACAAGGACAGCCAAGGGTCAGGCCATTGTTAATTTCTTACAACTTGGACCAGAGGAAAAAATATCCGCCACCATGTCATTGGAAGAACTTGGGGATTATCAATATCTGGTAATGGTCACGAAAAAAGGGACTATAAAGAAGGTGGATATTAAAGACTTCGAAAATGTAAGGCGTTCCGGCTTAATAGCCATCAAACTGAAAAAAGATGATCAATTAGAATGGGTTAAGCCATCGACTGGCAAGGACCATATTATTATTGTTACTGAACAAGGACAGTCTATAAGGTTTAAAGAAAAAGACGTACGCCCGATGGGTAGAAATGCCGCCGGCGTTAGGGGTATTAAAGTAAAAATTAATGACAAAATTGCTGGCATGGATTTGATTAATGAAGGCAAGGCTGAGGCCTATGAACAGTTACTGGTGGTTATGGCCAATGGCTTTGGCAAAAGAACTTTTTTGAAGAGTTATCGTGTGCAGGGCCGCGGTGGCACCGGGATCAAAACTGCTAAATTAACTTCAAAAACAGGCCAGGTTGTCTCTGCTTTCATTGTTAATGCAAAACTGGATAAAGAGGACTTAATCATTATCTCTGATAAAGGACAGGTTATTCGCCTGCCACTAAAAACAGTCTCTGTTTTGGGCCGCGCTACCCAGGGCGTCAGATTAATGAAATTTTCTGAGCAAGCGGATGGGGTAGCGAGTGTAAGTTTTGTTTAATTAAAATCTCTAAATAAAAAACCCTCTTTATAAGACAGAGAGGGTTTTTAAAAATTAGAAGATCATTTGATTAGGGTAATTTTACCCTTTAGGATATCATCCAATACTTTTAATAATTTGCCTTCAGTTAAAGCGGCGACTTTGTAGACATGCCAGGTTGTTTTTTTCTCAAGTACTGTTACTTTTTTCTTCCTGCTTGTTGAGCCTTTGTTTTTCTTGGTTTCTCCTACAGTTACCTGTTCAGTTTCTTCAGTTCTTTCCACTTTTTCACTCTCAATTATAATACCCACTTGCTCAAGGGATTTTTGTTCTTCCTCTTTCTTACCCTTCTCCTCCTGCAAAATCACCTCCATTTTGTTGGTTGTTAAATATTTGGGTAATACTTGAAAAGACTAAAGAAAACAACTGCGGTAAAAACAATAAGGTATTAAAAATCTTCTTCATGTCACCTCCTTAATTTTAAAGGGCTATATGTTATTTTTATTTTACCTCTATTTTGGCTCTTAAATACGTGTTTGAAATTTTAGCAAGCGTGTAAAAACTTGTCAAGACTATCATAATATTCTATAATTGAATAAGAACAGTGTTTCTAATCACAATCTTTTCAGCCAGCCTGCATATCTTAAAGGCTACCTGGCCGTAAGGCTCTAAGTTTAATTAATTATGGCTCTTCCCGGTAAAAGAAGAACAAAATCATCAAAAAGAAGACGAGCCGCTCATTTCGCCTTGTCTAAAACTAATTTATCAACCTGCCCGAAATGCAAAAAGCCTATTTTACCGCATCGGCTTTGTCGGTTTTGCGGCTATTACAAAGGGCAGGACGTTTTATTTTTGGATGTTAAAGCCGCTCGCAAAAAGAAAAAAGCAAAGAAAAAAGAGGATAGGTTAAAAGGTAAGTAATATAGCCGTAAAGCTATAAAAGCTGTAAAGCTATGAACACAAAAAGGCTTTATGGCTCTATGGCTATAGGGCTCTAAGGCTTTAAGAATATGTCAAATCGGCATCTCGCCAGAACAATTGCTATGCAATCGCTGTACGAATGGGACTTTAATAAGATGAAAAATGAGGAATTGCCGGCGTTAATAAAAAACAATCTCAGGGAATTTGCACCTGATTTTGATGATAATGGTTTTACCAATCATTTGGTTAAGGGAGTTGTTAACCATTTGGATGAAATAAATAGTTTAATCACTAAATACGCACCAGAATGGCCCCTGGAGCAAATCACTGTTGTTGACCGTAATATTTTAAGGATCGGTATCTATGAATTGAAATTTTCAGGTGGTGAGATACCGCCTAAAGTAGCAATTAATGAAGCCATTGAATTGGCTAAAACATTTGGTGGTGAGTCATCCGGAAAATTTGTTAATGGGGTTTTAGGCACTATTTTCAAAGAAATGACTGATAAGTCTGAGGTTGTCATCACTGAAGAAAATAAATCAGACAAAACTAATAATTAAATAAATCTTAATTTATCATGACGAATTGCCACTATTATTTAGTGAAAATTCGTCACGATGGATTGATATCAAGAGAAAATTAACATGAAAGATTTTTCTAAGCTGGAGGATAAAATAGAAATTAAATTCAAAAATCAAGATTTGTTAAAGCAGGCGGTTGTTCATCGCTCCTATTTGAATGAGCATCCGCATTTTTCATTGGATCAGAATGAAAGATTAGAATTCCTAGGCGATGCTGTTTTAGAACTAATTGTCACTGAATACCTTTTTACAAAATATGATGATCCTGAAGGCGAATTAACAAACTGGCGCGCCAGCTTGGTAAACGCTAAGATGCTTTCTGAAGTCGCTCGACAATTTGATATAGACCACTACCTTTATCTTTCCAAAGGCGAGTCCAAAGATAGTAACTCAAAAGCGAGACAATATATTCTAGCCAATGCCTTCGAAGCATTAATTGGTGCTATCTATCTGGATCAAGGCTGGGAAAAGTCAAAAGAATTTATTTGTAAACATTTATTGTGCAGGCTTGAGTACATCATAGAACATAAGCTTTACCTTGATCCAAAAAGCCGTTTTCAGGAAGCAGCCCAAGATAAATTCGGTGTCACACCTTCTTACAAAGTTCTTTCAGAGACAGGACCCGATCATGACAAACATTTTATCATTGGTGTATTTTTAGACAAGGAATTAGTGGCTCGTGGTGAAGGCTCTTCTAAACAAGAAGCGCAAGTGGATGCCGCAGAAAAGGCTCTAGGAGTCAAAGGCTGGTAAAAATATAAAAAAGTTCATTACAAAACAGCTCATCTATTTTGAGCTTTTTTTGTTTTGTCAGCTTGACAAATAATAAATAAAGGGCGTAAGATAACACGATAAACCAAAAAATAAAGGAGGTGGAAAATAGATAATATAAGCACATTGAAAACCTACAAAAGGGCAAATATACCAAGCGGTTTAAACTGATCAGTGTTAATCAGTGCGACAGCTTGAAAAATTAAAGAAAAGAGGAGGCTGTAATGGAAAAAGGAAATTTCCCATGGAAACTGTTATTGATTTGCCTGGCTATTTTTATAAACCTTAATATTAGCCAGGCGACTGAAAAGGAGATGAATGCTGTTATTGAACTGGCACCCGAAATTAATCAAGGAGAAGCAACAAGAAACGTTATTCAATCTATCAGAGAACAAGGCGGGGACGCATACCTTGTATTGGTTAACGAGGATAATACAAAAACGCCAATTTATATTTATGGATTCATTCCAGTCGGCATAAGGCTTGCCAATCAGGATAATAAATACTCGCTCACTATTAAGCGTGATGATTCTTTTTCAAAGGCAAACTTTGTAGAACAAGCAAGCCAGCCGCTCTCTGTTTCAACGCAGGAGCAATCCAGCTGGCACGAGGCCAAACCAGAAGAAGTACAGTCAGTCTCTTCAGGCGATAATCCGCCTTGGTGGGGTATTAAGCAGTCATTGGTCATGGCCGGTGACATTGTTATGAATCTGCGTTTTTGCGGCAACAACTGGCAAGTGACTGACGCTGAAAGTTTTGTGAATTCAATAGCTTTTAGAATGCTGCAATTCCGCACTGTCATTTACAACAAATATAAAACCGATGTCACCTGGATAATAAATTGGGGCATGAGTTACTTAAATTACAATCCTGTCCAAACCCGCACCAGTGGCGTCAGTTACGCCTCTGATCCTAATAATATAGTCGATTGGATTGGCGATGCATTATATCTAAAAGGATATAATGCTAATCGTGGTGGCTTAAGGGATTGGCACGAATCATTGCTTAGGCAATATGGTGCTGATGGCGTCGCTACTGGCTTTATTGTCAATGACGGCGCTGATTCTTGCTTTTACGGCGACTGGGGCTGGATAAACTGGGCTTCTCCGTATTTATATTATTTCCGACAAAGCCCATTGGAGGAACCACAGGAATATCGCTATGGTGGCGGATACTGGGTCAGCGGCCGAAATGCTGGCCAACATTCACAGTCAATGGGTATTTTGGTCGCCCCACATGAATTCTTTCATTGCTTTGGTGCGCTGGATGAATACTCCAGCAACTGTAACACCAACACTAAGTCTGGCCTGAAGCAAGCACCAAATGGCAATTGTGGTGGTTATGAAAAATGCGTGATGAGAAATGTCGCTGAAACAGACATCTGCTATATGACAGTTAGCCATCTTGGGATTGATGATGAAAATGGCGATGGCTACCCCGATGGATTAGTCGGTATTCCTTATACCAACTTATATAGTTCTATCGATGGTGTCAGCCCAGGCGATCGTGTCGAAATTTTTACCATGGCGGATGGCTCTCCGGTGAATGCCTTGTATGTTTCTAATCGCCTCAGTATACCCTCTCGTAATTTCCCCGGAAAGCTGGCGACTTTCTGGTATGCCAAAAACTGGAGCTACCAGGGCTGTGCGCCAGGTGTTTATTACATGAAAATTAATAGCGGCGATGTTAAAACTCTCGGTGTAGGCGGAGCAACCCTCATTCCAGCTTTTGCTAACTTTCATACTGACGGCGATACAGCTTTAGTCTTTGGCTGTAATGCCTGGACTCTCATTAAAGCAGAGATAACTAAAGGTAGCACTATAGTGCGCTATTGGACAGGAAGATTTATTGTTGACAGGCTGAATTTTGGATTCTTAGCTGATGGCACCTATCGCTATACCCTCAAAGGTATTTTTCCAGCCGGGCCGTGTTCGCCAGTTTATACTGATACATTTAATATCCTTAGGGGAGCGCCAAAACCGCCGATTATCACTAATGCCAGCATCATGCGGCTTTGTCCATACAACCAAACAAAAATCCAGCTGTCTGACACCAACTACTATATTGACGGCGTCAGACTAGAGCGCCAAGAAACAGGCGGCCAATGGCAAGAAGTGGCTGCCAGTAATATTCTTACAATTACCAACCAAGTTCTGAAAGGCAGTACAAACTATAGCTGGCGCAGCCGTTCTTTCAATGAAAATGGTGTTAGTGACTATAGCAACGTAGTGATTACCAAGAATGCACCAAACCCGCCACGCGAGGTCAAACTGAATGTTTATCAAAGAGTAAAAAACGATGTCATACACATTAACCATTCGCCTTCGCTCCCAAACAATCAGCTATTTCTTAAGCCAAAGCCTGACGATGAACCAGATAAGGTTGTCACCAATCGCGTCGATATATCTTGGCAGCCGCCACAAAACCAAGCCTTGACTATTACTTATTACAAAGTGAAGTGGGCTTATATGGAGTGGTGGATCCCCATCTTTGGTCAGTGGCGTGAGTTTACCACCGGACAGATTGATAGTTTACATTACACCTTACGACAGCTACCTAAGGATACTGACATTGAAATCTATGTCTATGGTTTTGATAGCGTAAATGATAGCAGCGCTCTCGCTGGCTATACTGTCCACACCGGTAAATATGATGAGATTGATGTCTGGCAGCCAGAGGAAAACAAGAATAAAATAGTCAGTCAGCCAGCCATGTCATTCTCGCTTGAACAGAACTATCCAAACCCATTCAACTCGCAAACTATCATTCAGTATAACTTGGCTCATGCCTGCCATACTAAGCTTGAAATCTATAACATCGCCGGCCAAAAGGTGATTACCTTAGTTAACCGCTATCAGCAACCAGGCGCTTATCAGGTAAATTGGGATACAAAAGACCAAGACGGTCGCGAAGTGCCCTCGGGTATTTATTTATGCCGAATGTCAACTGACAAATTCATCTCAACAAAAAAAATCGATCTTATTCGGTAAAACTTATGACCTTATTTCTCAATCGTTGCTTGATTTTTAAGCCCTTTATCAAGCCATGAAAGGAAAAAGCTTATCTGTTTTGCCCTTCTGCCCTCCGCAGTTAAAATCGCGGAGGGATTTTTTTATTAAAAGATGAACATTTGACCGATTTTAATGCTTATGCTAAATTAACCTAATCAACAAAACAAAAATAGCAAATTAAAAACAAGGAGGCTTGGTGAAGTATAACAAAAAAATAAAAGCACTAATTCTTGATTTTGACGGAACTTTGCTTAATAGTTTCAATAAGAGTGTAAAAAAACACCAGGAATTAGCTGAAGCATTGGACTTGAGAGTACCAAGAAAATCAGAATTTAGAAAAGCGTGGCTGAAAGGTTTACCCATGCGTGAGATGATAAAAAAGTTTTGGCCAGAAAATTACAAGTTATTTCGTCAGGAATACTCTAAGATTTACCATAAATTTAAATACAGATCCTTCCCTGGCGTCATAGAAACTCTCAATAAACTAAAAAGAGATTGCCTATTAATTATTGCCTCAAGTCGTCCCAATGATCATTTCTATAAGCGCGCGGAGGAAGCGAAGATTGATCTAAAGATATTCTTTGAAATTCAACTTCTCGAAGATACACCGTATCAAAAACCAGATCACAGAATATATAATCGGATTTTAAAAAAACTCGAAAAGCGTAGAATTAAAAAACAAAATGTGGTTTGTGTCGGTGATACTTTAGCTGATTATGAAGCAGCTAGGGGAGCTGGACTTAATTTTGTTGGCGTCCTAACTGGTGCGGCGACCAAAAAAGATTTTTTAAAGGCCGGTTTGTCTCCGCGTGATATTGTTCAATCAGTCTATAATTTACCAAGGTATCTCAACCTTTATCTTTAAAGCCCAAATATTTTGGGCTTTTTATTTTAGCCAAATTTGACAATTTATTAGCATATGTTAAGGTAATTTAAAGGCTTTAATCAAACAAAAAAAGAAAATTGACAAGTAAACAACTAGATTAACTAGAGTAAAGAAAGGAGGAAAGATGTTCCAAGAATTCGGGACTATTACAGATAAAAGTTGTTTGGCACCTGGCATCTACCGACTAACAATTAACGCACGAAAAATAGCAGAAAACGCCAAGCCAGGGCAATTTGTTATGGTAAGATGTTATGATGGGCAGTCATTTCTAAGGAGACCTTTTAGCATCGCAGCTGAAACAGGCTCTGTATTCGGCCAACAATCGACTTTCAATCTTATCTTTAAAGTGAAAGGACACGGAACGCAATGGCTTTCTGAACAGGAAATCGGCTATAGATTTTTAAACATGATTGGACCACTGGGCCATGGCTATAATTTGACAGGCATAGAAAGCAAGAAAATCTTGCTAGCTGGTGGTGGAATCGGTATGATATCCTTGGTCTCACTCGCTGTGGAGTTGATAAAAATAAAAAGGCAGGCCTCGTTACCAAAAGTTCATGTTTTATTTGGGGATAAAACTATCAAATACATGGATACACCTTACGCCGAACACTTGGCTCACTGGAATTTTCTAGGTGAATTAATCGTCACCACCGAAGACGGTAGTTACGGTCACCAAGGCATGGTCACTGATATTTTACCGAGTATTATTAAGAAAAAGGCGATCGATCAGATATTTGCCTGCGGCCCAAAAGCCATGCTGAAAAAAGTGGCAGAGATCACACAAGCTCTTAAGGTGCCCTGCCAGGTTTGTCTGGAAGAAAAAATGGCTTGCGGTGTCGGTGCTTGTTATTCCTGTGTTTGCAAAGTCAAAGGTCATAATATGAGAGTCTGCAAAGACGGCCCTGTTTTCGACGCAAAGGAGGTGGATTGGTCATGACAAACTTAGAGATACAAATTGCCGGAAAAAAATTTAATAATCCAGTCATGCCCGCGTCTGGCACTTTTGGTTATGGCGAGGAATACAAGGATATTTTTGACCCAAACGTACTCGGTGCTGTTGTTTGTAAAACCATTAAGTTTGCGCCATGGGAAGGCAATCTAACTCCCAGAACCTGCGAAACATCCTACGGCATGCTTAATGCCATTGGTTTGCAAAATATGGGCTGGGAAAGATTTGTCCAGGAAAAAATGCCTTTCCTAAGGACATTAAAGACTAATATCATTATCAGCATCGCTGGCTCTAAAGTAGAAGAGTATGGTCAATTAGCCGCCAGGTTAGACCCAGTTAACGGCATAGACTTCCTTGAAGTCAATATTTCCTGTCCTAATGTAAAAGCGGGCAGCCAAGTCTTCGGCACTAATCCTGACATGGCTGCTGCTGTGACCCGCGCTGTCAAAGATAGCACTCATCTACCAATTATTGTTAAGCTAACGCCAAATGTGACTGATATCACCGTCATCGCGAAAGCAGTTGAAGCGGCTGGTGCTGATGCGATTTGCGCCATCAATACCTTCAGAGGTATGGCGATTGACATTCAAACAGGCAAACCCAAAATTGCCAATGTCATTGGCGGATACTCTGGCCCGGGCATTAAACCGATTGCCGTGAGAATGGTTTACGAAATTACTAAAGCAGTAAAGATTCCCATTATCGGCGTAGGTGGCATTGCTAACTGGGAAGACGCTGTCGAGTTTCTGCGCGCTGGCGCTACAGCCATTCAGGTCGGCACCGCGACTTTTGTCGATCCGCTGACTATGCCAAAAATCATCAAAGGCTTAACCGAATTTTTAGAAAAACAGGGGATTGATGATGTTAATAAGTTAATCGGGACAGTTAAAACTTAATAGAAGGAGATGAGTAATGGTTAACCAAACCGAGAAAGTCAGAAAAAAGTTTAAAAGGCAGCTAAATAAATACCAGAAAAAAATGGATGAATGGAGAAATAGGACAATCAAATCTCACAGTAAAACAGAGATTAGGTTCTGCAAATTTTTAAATGAAGTTCTGCATTTTGAGCTGCCAGTTGAAATTATGCCATCCTTTCCAGAATTTGGCCTTTGGGTTGCCTTAAAACTGGAGGCTCAAGAACTTTTCGCTGCCTGCCGTTAAAATCAGTAGTAAAATCTTAAACATTAATCCTTATAAAGGAGGTGTAAGATGAACTTTATTGAAAAACTTGAGAATATCCAGAAAAAAAATTTATCAAATATCTGCGTCGGTCTTGATCCGGAATTGCAAAAAATCCCTGACTGGTTTTTAAATCTGCATGTCGATTCACCAAAAAGCGCACTGCTCGCTTACTGCGAGGAAATAGTCAAAGCCACGGCTCCCTTTGCCTGCGCCTTTAAAATCAATTCAGCTTTTTTTGAAGCGCAAGGCGGCGCTGGTTTTTCCGCTATGGCAGAGTTATTCAACTTCATCCAGACTAATTATCCCGAGCACATTCCCCTCTGGGATGCCAAAAGAGGCGATATCGGCAATACAGCCAAAGAATATGCCTGGACGGCTTTCCGGCAGTTTAAAGTCGACGGTATGACAGTCAATCCTTACATGGGATTCGATTCTATTTCGCCCTATCTGGAGTACAAGGACAAGATGATATTCGTTCTTTGTCTGACCTCCAACAAAGGTGCGCAAGATTTTCAGATGATACCGATACAAGCAAGGGCGATCTTTCCGCCTAAAAACTTTCTATTCCATGAAGTAGCGGGAAAGATTAAGGAGTGGGGCCTTGAAGAGCAGATTGGCATGGTAGTCGGCGCCACGCAAGCGGATCAGCTAAAATCAATCAGGGACATCGTTGGCCCAGAAAGAGTTATACTTATTCCGGCTATCGGCGCCCAGGGCGGTGATCTTGAGGCGACCATGAAAGCCAATGATGGCGGTCGTTTCCTGATAAATTCTTCGAGGGCGATTATCTTTGCCTCAAAGGAAAAAGATTTCGCCCAGGCCGCAGCCAAGGCAGCGATGAATCTGCGTGACCAGATTAATGCTTTAAAGGGTTGCTGAGCGTAAAAAACAAGGCTTAGTCTAAGCCAATCTAAACATTAAACCTAATTTTAAGGAGGTGAGAAGATGTACAAAATAACGAATAAAGAAGAATTACTGAAAATCGATATCGGTTTTTTCCTCGAAGATATTCCGCCAGAAGAGATATTAAAGTGGTTAGGACTTCTGGATGCTTATTGGCAACACTCAGGTGATCCGAAAATGCCACATGCGGTATTGAGATCAGGTAGACATAGTAGCGGATTTGCAGACTGGATGCAGCTTCTTTCTTATCCTAAGCTTTGCTATATAGTGGCCAATCAGCTGGTGAGGAAGTTGCGAGCTAACGGGTTGGAAGAAGTTCACTGGGTCATTGGCTCGGCTTATGCGGCCATTGATTTTTCAAAAGATGTGGCTGCTTTATTAGGGGCTCGTCATGGCTTTACGGAAAAAGGTGAGGGCGACAAGATGCTTTGGAAACGTCATACTATTCAAAAGGGAGAAATAGTGTTGCAAGCCGACGAGCTTATCACTACAACGGGGACATTGATCAGAGTGAGGGAAGGTATTAACGAAGGGAATGCCGTTCAGCCAGTTGAATACGCTTCCTTAGTTGGCGTTCTTCACAACCGCTCTGACCAAGAGGAATTCGAACGTGCACGCATCATAAGTGTAGTCGATAAGAAGTTTCGGGAGTGGGTGGCTGGTCAGTGTGAATTGTGCGATGAAGGTTCAGAACCAATAAAAGAACCAAAGAAGAACTGGGCTAAGCTAACCGGCAAAGCCTAAGAGGAGGAAGGGATGAGCCGACATGGAGGTAAAAAGGAAGGGAATTCAAGCTTTGACCCTCATCGTTGCTTCAAGCAAAATTCTTCGGGAAGCAGAATGGAATTAGCTCAAAAAATAGCCAATTGTTCATTCTGTCCAGAATGCAATAAATGCGACAGAAAAAATTAAGGAGGAAGTTATAATATTTAGAAGCTCAAGGTATAACCTTGGGCTTTTTATATTTAGCCAAATTTGACAATTTTTGAGCTTGTGTTAAGGTATAGCCAGAAAATAAAAGTATGAAAACATAAAATATTGCACCTTAAAAAGCCCTTCGATAAACTCAGGGCAAGGACTAAAAATGTTTAAGGTTATTTGCACTCAAAGCTTTGGTGCTTTGCCTTTGTTCAAGGCAGAAGAGAAATATGATGCCGAGGAAATAGATGGCGGAAAGACTATAAAAGTCTATCCCCACCCAAATCACCTGTATGGCTATGAGTTTCCTCTGGAAAAATTTGTTGAGCATTTCAAAAGAAAAACTTTTTAAACAGTCACGTAAAAAACACGTGGCAAGGAGGTGTTTCATGTCTGAAAATGAAAAGTTTCTGCATCTTATCAGGTGCAAATTTTTAACACCTGAATTGATTGATCTGATTTTTGCTGAATCAGATTTAATGTGTCGAGTTTTAAATTACCGCGAAGACGTTGGAATTAGAGCGTATCGTGATGCTATCCGTAAAGAGTTCATTGATAACGCCATTGTCGTCGCGTCATTTTTCGTGGAGGAGAGCTTGCGCACAAGATGGTCATTCGAAGGTGCAGCAGCGAGATTAGGTGCCCGTGTTATCAGTACGGAAAATGCGGCGAAATTTTCCTCAATGGCTAAGGGCGAAAGTTTGGAGCATAGCATACGAGTAATCAGTGGGTTAGCCTTTCCGAATGCCCGTTATGTTGATTTAATAGTTTTACGCCATACTGAGGAAGGGGCGGCGAAACGAGCCATGAAAGTTAGTAGCGTGCCAATTATCAACGCTGGTGATGGTCCCGGCGAACATCCAACTCAAGCCTTGCTGGATATTTATACGATTCTGAAAATTTTAGGTCGAATGGGCGATTTCTCAATCGCTTTAATCGGTGATCTCCTAAATAGCCGGACTATTCACTCCATACTATACCTGCTTTCCTTACCGCACCCAGAATTTAAAGGTATAAAGATCTATTTAATTTCACATCCAGCCTATCGGGTTAAAGACGGCTTACGTCAGCATATGGTTTCTAAAGGTGTTTGGTTTAAAGAAATTGTTGACGTTAAAGAATATAAGGGAATAATGAAATCGGTTCATGTAGCATACATGACTCGCCCGCAATCTAACCGTGTTAATTGGCAGAATCAAGATGAGGTTAAAATTTTCAATGAGGCTCGCGGCTGGTTCTATATTGATCGAGAAATCGCTGACAATATGCTAGCAGACGGGATAATTTTACATCCTCTGCCGATAGATTCAGCTAATCCAGACTACTTACCAGAAATTCGGCCTGAAGTTGATAACCATCCCAAAGCTATGATGTTTCGTGAGGTAGGTTTTGGGTTTGTTATAAGAATGGCTCTCCAAAAAATACTTCTTGAGAACTGGGGTTTTATTCCAAGGGTTGATCCCAAAGAATATGTCATGGATTAAGAACCTTTCTTTGAAGGTCTGACCTTTTGGTCAGGCCTTTTTTTATCCTGCACTATTTTTTGGTGCAGGATTTTATTTGCCAAAACACCTGAAATCTGCTAAAATATGAATGAATCAAGGGAGTTTAACCCTTTATTTATTGTTAATAAATTGCTATTCAGCCGTTAAACCAATTTCAACCAAAGGCTGACCCGCCTCGGGCGGGAACTAATTAACCAAAATGTTTTTACAGAAATTGGAAATACAAGGTTTCAAATCATTCGCGCAAAAAACCTCGATGGAGTTTATGCCTGGAATTACAGCCGTGGTTGGTCCGAACGGTACTGGCAAATCAAATGTGGTGGAGGCGGTGCGCTGGGTTTTGGGCGAGCAGAGTATGAAATTACTCCGCAGCAAAAAATCAGAGGATGTAATTTTCGCCGGCTCTGATAAAAAAACGCGTATGGGCTTTTGTCAGGTTGATTTGTTTTTGAATAACGATGATCGTCAAGCACCGATTGATTACAATGAAATAGTCATTTCCAGAAGGCTTTATCGCGATGGCGAAGGCGAGTACTATATCAATAAAAATAAAGTCAGGTTACAGGATATTATCATGCTTCTAGCCAAATCAAGTTTTGGCCAGCGAAGTTACAGCATCATCAGCCAGGGCATGGCTGACATGATTTTAAAATTATCGCCAGCTGAACGGAAAAACTTCCTCGATGAAGCGGCTGGCGTCAGGCAATTCCAAATAAAAAAAGAGCAGGCCGAACATAAATTAGCTTTAACCAAAGAAAATCTCAAGCAAGCCGAGCTTTTAATTCAGGAGATAGAACCTCGCCTGCGTTCATTGACAAGGCAGGTGAGAAGATTGGAAAAAAGGGATGTCATAGAAAAGGAATTAAAAGAAATTCAAAAAGTATATTATTCAGGTCTTTGGTATGACCTGCAGCAAAAACATGAGGCACAAAAATCACAATTCAAGCGAGTAGAAGAAAAAAGGTTGGTAATTGATGGGGAAGTTACGGGGATTCAAAAACAAATACAGAGCATGGCCCAAGGCGCCACTCGCGAAGAAGAATTTAGGAAGTTGCAGAAAGAATATGACAATTGGCAAGCCGAAAAAAATAAATTATTAAGAGAACAAGCAGTCCTGAAAGGCAAGATGGATATTGAGCATATTAAATCCGGCAATCAGGATTTAATTTGGCTAGAAAAAAAATTAACTGAGGTTGAAAAAGAAATTAATAAATTCCAGGAACAGACAAGAGAGACTCAAAACGAAAATAGAAAATCTAGTGATCAATTACGGGAGTCGACTAAAAAACAAGATAAAATTAATCAAGAATTATCAGGCATACAGTCAAAAATTGATCAGGAAAAGGAAAAATTATCTCAAAAGAAAATTATTGCAATCCCAGAAATAGTTGTACACATAGATAGTATTTATGATTTACAAAAATCACTTATTGTAGAATTAGAGAAAGTACAAAGCTTAGAAGAATTGAAAAGAGTCAAAGCCCTGGCACAAAGTATCAGTCAAAAATTAGCTGATATAAGCCAAAAATTAAAAAAGGAGGGTGGTGACCCACAAGCACTTCTAAAATTGCAGGAGCAAATAGCCCTCATCCTAAGGGAAAAAGATACAATAATTAGCGAAATTAATGAAATTAAAATAAAATTGCAAGTCAATCAAGAGAAGTTAAACTTGATTGACAATAATCTAAATAATCTATTAAAAGAGAAAATTGGACTGACAAAGGATATTGAAATAAGTCGTGCTCAAAAATCGTTTTCTGAAATAAAATCAGATTTAGAAAAAGAAAATATAAATTTAGAAAATGAAATTAAAAATTTAGATAAAAAATTAGAAGAAATATCCAGACAAATAACACAGTTCAACCAGGCCGAGCAAGCTAAGAAAGAAAGTGTCTTCACCTCGCAGAAAAATTTTGCGGAAAAACAAAATGAATTGAATAAAATTACCGACGAAGTTAATCAAATTAAAATAGAGCTGGCTAAATTGGAAACGAAAGAAGAGGATTTGGAAAAAGAAATGACTGATGAATTACAGGAACAGGAACGCGAAGTTATTTTTCAGATCAAAAATGCGCCAGCGCCAAATCCTAATTTACTTGAAGAAATTCAGAAATTAAAAAGGAACCTTGAATTGATTGGCGGTATTGATCCGCAGGTAAGCCAAGAATTTAAAGAAACAAAAGAACGCTACGATTTTCTATCCACACAAAGTAAGGATTTAGAAAAGGCTATGGAAGACCTTGAAATAGCCATCCAAAATCTCGACGAAACAATAAAAAAACAATTTAATCAATCATTCGAATTAATCAATAAAGAATTCGGCCGTCATTTTAAAATATTATTCAACGGTGGTAATGCCCGTTTAAGTTTAGTTAAGGAAGAGTTAAAAACCGAGGAGGAGAAAGAAGAGGAGTTAGAGGAGGATGAGGAAGCCAAAAAGGAAGAGCAAGAGGAAAAAGAGATTGAAGAAGGGCCGAAACAAAAAAGGGGTGTAAAAGTGGTGACAGGTGTTGAGGTTTTTGCCACACCGCCGGGTAAAAAACTAAGAGGTATTGACATGCTTTCCGGCGGCGAAAGAGCTTTGACCTCTATTGCTTTGATCTGCGCCATCATTCATAATAATCCCTCCCCTTTTGTCTTCCTTGATGAGGTTGACGCAGCTCTTGATGAATCAAATTCCATTCGCTTTGCGTCAATCTTAGAAAGGTTGTCCAAAAAAACGCAGTTTATCGTCATTACTCACAACCGTGCTACCATGCATAAAGCTGGTATCTTATATGGCGTCACTATGGGCGATGACGGCGTTTCTAAACTGCTTTCTATTAGGATGGAGGAAGCAGAAAAAGTGATTGCCAACCGCAAGCAGAAAAATTTGACTTTTGCCCGCTAGGGGTTGACAAGGTATGATTTTTAAATTAAGATATAAAATACTATGCTTACAATAAAATTAGCGAAAATAGGCAAGAAAAATTATCCAGTTTTTAAAATAATAATCTCCGAGAAAACAAAGGATACTCAGGGAAATTATTTGGAATTATTGGGCAACTACAACCCGCATACCAATAAAATAAATTTAAATAATGATCGTATCAAATATTGGCTCTCTAAAGGTGCGAAAACAACAAATACGGTTCATAATTTATTAGTTGAACAAAAAATAATTTCCTCTAAGAAAGTAAGGATAGTGAAGGCAAAGAAGAAGGAGGAGGAGAAAGCTGAAGCGAAGCCTATAGAGAAGGCGGACGAAAAACCTAAGGAGCAACAGGCAAAATCCAAGGAGGAATCAGAAAAAAAGGATGATAAACAGACAAATACAGAAACCCCCAAACCACAGAAATCACAGAATTCAGTGTCTTCATAACACTTTGGTATTTTCTGTGATTACCCTTGACAATAATTAAAATACATGCTAACATACCCCTGTAATAGTTAAAAAGCCAGTCTGTCAGTTTTGAAAGGTCGGCAGCACTGGATTATGAATAGTTTAATTGAAAAAGAAAAATATGGTTGCAAAAGCAAGCGCAAACAAAGATCAAGAGTTTGTCGAGTATGTTGTTAAATGTCTTGTTGACAGGCCCGAGGATGTTAAAACAGAAAGGGCGGTTGACGAGATGGGTGTCCTCATTACGCTCCATGTCAATCCAGCTGATTTAGGTCAGGTTATCGGCCGCCAAGGTCAAACCGCTAAATCAATCAGGACTTTACTAAGAGTGGTTGGTGCCAAAAATCATGCTCGAGTAAACTTAAAAATCTACGAACCAGAAGGTCTTCGTGACCGAGGTCGTGGACCAAGAGAGGCTGATACATCAGCCGTTGATGATTTGAAAATATAAATCACAAACTACAAAATATAGCAAAAATCGCGGGTTATGATATAATTAATCTGCGATTTTTGTTTATAATAAAAATATGCACATAGATATTCTTACTATCTTTCCACAAATTTTCGATTCATACTTTTCAGAAAGTATTATTAAGCGAGCCAAGAAAAAAGGATTGCTTAGTATTAAAGTTTATAACATCAGAGACTTCGCCAGGGATAAACACAAGACAGTCGATGATCGGCCATATGGAGGCGGTCCTGGCATGATCCTTAAAATTGAACCATTATATAGTTGTCTTAAAAGTATTAAAAGAAAGAAAAAATCAAAGGTTATTATATTAACACCCGGCGGTAAAACTTTTGATCAGAAATTAGCTAGAAGTTTATCCAAATCTGAGCAACTTGTTTTTATATGTGGACGTTACGAAGGCTTTGATAATCGGGTCAAAGAATTTGCTGACTTAGAAATCTCCATTGGCAACTATGTTTTAACTGGCGGTGAGGTACCAGCCATGGTGGTTGTTGATGCCGTGGCCAGATTGATTCCTGGTGTTTTGGGCAATCAAGATTCAGTGAAGGAGGAATCATTTTCGAATAAAGAAGATTACATTGAATATCCTCAGTATACACGACCAGAAGGTTTTAAAGGCATGAAAGTGCCAAAGGTTTTACTGTCTGGAAACCATAAGAAGATTGCCGGTTGGCGAGCCAAGAAAAGTAAAAGAACTTGACGCTATACTTAATACATGTTAAGCTCGCTTAATATTCACAATAAATAAAAAGTTGTCCTTTACAACGAAAATAGATGAAAGGAGGAAACGGCAATGGTTGCACCAAGCCGTTTAAAAGGAAAGTTAATGTTTGAACTAAGAATGCGATGGTTTGACTATTTAAGGGAAACAGCTGGAAAGGTTGACCCTTACGTTAAGGCCTTTCTGGAAAGTCATTTTGGACTACATCTTGAGACAAGGAAGTTGCTTCTATCAAGGTACCGATTTGGAAAACCACAGCTCAGACCTGCCTTAATAAGACTTGCCTACGAACTAGTAGGTGGCAGTGATTGGGATATTACCATTCCTGTCTGTGCCGCGATAGAAGCTAAAGAGACGGCTTATTATTGTCTGGACGATGTCATTGACAAAGAAGCCAATACCCAACTTATATTGCTCGGTGTCGGTTTACACGCCATTGCTTATGGAATGGTCTGCGACGTAAGCCGTTATCTTTCAAAGGAGCATTTCTTACGCATTCTTGAGGAGATGTTCAAACTCGACGAAAGCATTCTTCAGGGAGCCATTATTGACTCAACGATGTATGGCAAGGATGAACAGTATTATATGGGCAAGGTCGAGGGGTATAATTTTTGGGAGCAGGTTTTGAAAATTGGTGGTATTCTCGGAGGTGGCAAAGATCAAGCAATTGAGCTGCTTGGCAGAATCGGCAAAAATATCGGTATGGCTCACATCATTGCTAATGATTGCTTTGACTTTGGGAAAGACCTAGAAGACTTCCGCCAAGGAAAATCTACTCTACCCATCATTTACGCTTTTGCAAACACATCAGGTAATGATAGGAGTACTTTGAAATTCCTTTTTGGCAAAAGTAATCTCTTGGAAGGTGAGAAAGATACGATTAGAAAAATAATTGTCAAATGCGGAGCGATTGAATACGGGAAGAAGAAAGCTCTTGCCATGTGTGCTGATGCCGTTGCACTTCTAAAACAACGATTCCCAGAGTCTGAAACAAGGCGACTGATAGAATTTTCCACCACTTACACCAAAAAAAATAAATATTTCACCTTGTTGGAGAAATGTAAATAAGCCTAATATTTCAGATGGAATCAACATCCCCCTGTGGTAACCGCTACAGGGGATTTTATTTTGTAGCTAAAAATTCAGGTCTTGACAAGGTCTGGCATAAGGTATACAATAAAAGGTGCCAAAATTCACACGGTCGAAATTTGGCTAAATTAACAAGAAAAAGAAAGGAAAAACGCTTAGCGGAGCAACTTTTTTACTGAAAATTCAATAGATTATCGATTATTATTGCCCGCCCAAACGCGGGATTTTTCTTTCTTAAAAATGTACTTTAACAGCCAAAAAGTGACAGAGAACAGCATCAATAATTTTTACTGGATTACGCCAGAATTTCTTTCTGCGTAATTCAGTTTTTCTGAAAGTTTGCCCCGCACCACTCAGGGTGCAGGGCACCCCGAATCACAAATGGTTCAGGGTGATCCGGCTCAGTTAGTATCATTGATATTAACTGAATACAGATTGAACTTTTTTTTCTGAGAGTTTGATCCTGGCTCAGGATGAACGCTGGCGGCGTGTCTAAGGCATGCAAGTCAAGGGTCTCCGTAGAAATACGGGGAACCGGCAAACGGGTGCGTAACACATTGGTTACTTACCCCTCGAGGGGGCATAACACCGCGAAAGCGGTGCTAATTCCCCATAATATGGTTGATCAAAAGATTAATCATTAAAGACGCAAGTCGTCGAGGGAGAGGCCTATGGCCCATCAGCTAGTTGGTGAGGTAATAGCTCACCAAGGCGATGACGGGTAGCGGGCGTGAGAGCGCGACCCGCCTCACTGGGACTGAGACACTGCCCAGACTCCTACGGGAGGCTGCAGTCAAGAATCTTCCCCAATGGACGAAAGTCTGAGGGAGCGACGCCGCGTGCAGGAAGAAGCTCTTCGGAGTGTAAACTGCTTTTCTGTGGGAAAAACACATGATGGTACCACAGGAATAAGCCACTGCTAACCTCGTGCCAGCAGCAGCGGTAAGACGAGGGTGGCAAGCGTTATCCGGATTTATTGGGCGTAAAGAGTTCAACGGTGGCCCATCAAGTTTTTGGTTAAATTTTCAAGCTCAACTTGAAATCTGCCAAAAAAACTGATGAGCTTGAGGATAGGAGAGGCAGACGGAATTGCCGGTGTAGTAGTAAAATGCGTTAATATCGGCAAGAACACCAATGGCGAAAGCAGTCTGCTGGAATAATCCTGACACTTTAAGAACGAAAGCGTGGGGAGCGATACGGATTAGATACCCGTGTAGTCCACGCTGTAAACGATGGGTACTAGACATTGGAAGTATCGACCCTTTCAGTGCCGTTTAGTAAAGTTAACACATTAAGTACCCCGCCTGGGTAGTACGGCCGCAAGGCTAAAACTCAAAGGAATTGACGGGAACCCGCACAAGCGGTGGAGCATGTGGTTTAATTCGACGATAACCGAGGAACCTTACCAAGTCTTGACATTCTGCCTGCAAAGTTGCCGAAAGGCGACCTCCTTCGAGGGTGGCAGAACAGGTGCTGCATGGCTGTCGTCAGCTCGTGTCGTGAGATTTTGGGTTAAGTCCTCTAACGAGCGCAACCCCTATGATATGTTAAATATTCATATCAGACCGCCCCGGATAACGGGGAGGAAGGTAGGGACGACGTCAAGTCAGCATGGTCCTTTGACGACTTGGGCTACACACGTGCTACAATGGGCAGTAACAATGGGTCGCCAACTCGCAAGAGGGAGCTAATCCCATCAAACCTGCCCCCAGTTCAGATTGAGGGCTGCAACTCGACCTCATGAAGATGGAATCGCTAGTAACCGCAGATCAGCAACGCTGCGGTGAATACGTTCTCGGGTTTTGTACACACCGCCCGTCACGCCAAGAGAGTCGGTAATACCTGAAGTGCCCTTTTAGGGAACTAAGGTAGGATCGATAATAGGGGCGAAGTCGTAACAAGGCATCGGTAGCGGAAGCTGTCGATGGATCACCTCCTTTCTAAGGAGTAAAACACATTAATTGGTCGATGGTTAGAATCTTTCTATCCTTCATTAAAAATCTTCTTTTAGATGTTTGATTCTCTGTCACCTTCTGGCTGTTAAAAAAGATTGGTTTAAGTATTGTCAAAGCCAGTCTTTTTTGTTAAATTGATAATAAGGCTAACTTGATATTACGGGCGATTAGTCCCGATGCTCGCCAAGAGCGAAATCGGGATCCCGACCGAAACGTCGGGACTCAGTCTCCGCCCGAGGCGGATCAGCCTTCGGCTGAGGTTGCCCCGCAAAATTCCTAACGGAATTAAGCGGGGCAAGGAGCGCATAAATTATAAGCACAGAGTGGGCGGCTAGCTCAGTCGGTTAGAGCGCGTCACTGATAATGACGAGGTCTCAGGTTCGATTCCTGAGCCGCCCACTCTGTGCTTGTCAAGAAAGGCGCGCGTGCCCCGCTGATGAACGAAGTGAATCTAGCGGGGTCACTGACTTGTCCCGCACCCGAATGAAAATGAGTGGTGCGGGATAATGACGAGGTCCGAGGTTCAATTCCTCGATCGCCCACCACGGGCGGCTAGTCCCGATGTTCGCCAAAGGCGAAATCGGGATCCCGACTTCCGACAAAAGTCGGAACGTCGGGACTCAGTTGATTAGACCCGCCTTCCTTATTTCGCCATTTCACGGAAATGATAATTAAAACAATATTTAATGGGCGGCTAGCTCAGTTGGTTAGAGCGTTACATTGACATTGTAAAGGTCACAGGTTCGACTCCTGTGCCGCCCACCACCTAAACATTAACTGATCATTTACTTTTTCCTACCGAGCAGTAGTTATGCCACGAAAGTGATTAAACAAATCTTCTTAAGATTTAAAATAACTTATGGACAAAAATATTGAAATTGAGATACGCGGACCATTGTCAAAAGAAAAATTTGAAGATTTAGCAGGTTTATTTGAGGCAGAAGGAAAAAAAATAACCGAAAAAAACAGAGTCTTAATTGATTATTCCACTTTTTTAAAGGGTGGGGTTAGAAATAGACAAAAAGATATTCGGCTAAGAGTAACTAACGGTGTGCCTGAAATTGTCGTTAAGCTTGGTAAGTGGAGCGGGGCTGATCAGCGAAAAGAGTTATCAGTTTTTACTAAGCCAGGCAAATTTGACACGCTAGTTGAGATTTTTGCTGCCCTTGGTTTCCGCAAAGGAGTATTATGCATAAGAAAAAGTAAAATTTATGAATACAAAGGCATTGAATTTGCGCTTGTAGAAGTACCGGGACATAGCTACTATTACGAAGCTGAAAAGATGGCAAGCAAAAGGGAAGATTCTGAAAAAATAACTCATGAAATCAAAGATATCTGCAAGGATCTTAAACTTGAGGTATTTAACCAGAAACAATTTTTTGAGTATATTAATCAATTAAATAAGGAAGCGAACGAGATTTTTGACTACACATCCTACACTTCAAATTATTTTAAAAATAGATTCGGACTATAAGACAAAAAGGGAGTAAGTGAAGCGAACTATTAGGGTTTAACTCTTATATCGTGCCTGTCAGAAAATCCTTGCTAAACAGGGATTTTTTCGTTATAAGATAATTATCAATATTTAAAAAGACTACATGATTTACAAACCATATAGCCTTTATCCGCTTTCAGTATTTCACTAAAAGAGCTTTCCTCATTCCTCTTTAATGTAAGGGTGTTCTTCGGGATCCATATTATATAAAACCTCACAATCGCAGTAGCCGCCATGCCGTTTACAAAACTCGACGACTTTTTCCAAAGGAAGTTGATTTTCCGCGACAATTTGTTCAACTATCTTTAAGGTACAATCACAGCCGTTGGCGCTTTCTCCTTCTTTAATTTTTTGAAAGAACTCCACATAATCCATCTTTATACACTCCTTCTTTATTTTTAAGAATGTTCTCTGTTGAAAATTATTTTCTACTAGATTACTAGTAGGTCATAGCACTTACCATAACACGCCATAATAGCACGTATAATAATCTTTGTCAATAGATACTTACTCACAATTTAAATAAACTCTTGCAAAATAAGGTTTTTTTCGCTACTGTTAAGGTAGTTATATGAAAAACATTGACCAAAATTTTCAGCCGATTCAAAAACTCTTTGACCAAGAGCCAGCTTTTATTTTCATCAAAGAATTAACGACCAATTTTCCTAAATCTGAAATCTATCTCGTCGGCGGCATGGTGCGCGACATCATCTTACAAAGGGAATCTAAAGACTTTGATTTTGTCGTGAGAAATGTGGAGCTGGATAAATTGCAACAATTCTTAAGCCAGCTTGGCCACGTTGACTTGGTCGGTAAAGTTTTTGGCGTACTGAAATTCATGCCAAAAGAATGGACAGGCGAAGCGATTGATATTGCTCTGCCCAGAACCGAGCACGCGTTTTTAACCGGCGGGTACAAGGATTTTGATGTGCGCTTTGATGCCCAATTACCTTTGGCAAAAGATTTGGAAAGGAGAGACTTTACAATTAACGCGCTGGCGTGGGATGTCAAAAATAATAAGCTTATTGACCATTTTAATGGCTTAAAAGATATTGAAGTAAAAACTATCAAAACAGTTGGCGCACCAGCAGAAAGGCTAAAGGAAGACTATTCTAGAATTTTAAGAGGATTAAGATTTGCCTGCGAACTGACATTCACTATAGAAAAACTGACTTGGCAGACGATCTTGGATTTGATGCCAAATATTAATGATCAAAAGGATAATGATGAATATATTGTTCCACGTGAAACAGTGGCTAAGGAGCTTATCAAAGCCTTTGTGCCTAACCCAGTGAAAGCCTTTGAATTATATGAACAAAGTAAAGCCTTTGATATTCTAATACCAGAAATTATCAAAATGAAAGGCTGTATTCAGCCGGAAAATTTTCATTCCGAAGGTGATGTCTGGACGCACACCAAACTTTCTCTGGAAAAACTATCTTCCAGGGAATTTACTGAAAAATTTGGCCAGGAAAAACCATCAGCTCAGCTCATCTTTGGCTTGCTTTTCCATGACGCGGGCAAGCCATACACTATCAAAACTCCAGAAAACGACGGCGTAGAAAGAATCCAGTTTTATGATCACGATAATACCGGTGCTTTATTAGCTTTGCAGGTTTGCCATAGACTTAAGCTATCAAGCCTTGGCGGAGAATTACATATTGACTGCGACCACGTGTCCTGGCTGGTTAAAAAACATATGCTGGCCATGCACGCCATTGTGGAGGAAATGAAAGATACCACCATTGAAAAATACTTTTTTAATCCGCGGGTGCCGGGTGATAATCTGCTAAAAGTTATTTACGCTGATACTCTGGCGACTATACCCAAAGACGGTAAAATGGACATATCCAACTTTGAAAAACTGGAAGCTCGTATTGAAAAATTAAAAAAATTAGGCAAAACCAAAAAGGAATTGCCTAAGGAAATCTTGGACGGCTATGAAATCATGAAGAAATTCAACCTTCAGCCAAGTCCCAAAATCGGCGAACTTAAAGAAGCTTTGCGCGAGGAACAACTGGCTGGCCGGATTAAGACCAAAGAGGAAGCGTGGGGGTCTTTGGAAAAGTTTATGAAAAAATAAAACTGCCATCCAAAGCGGATAGCAGTCTGTAAAAAGGACTAATTAACTCTATTGATTCTTCGTTCCTTCCATTCTACTTATAAGGCTCTCCAGCTCCTCTACCGTTTCCTTTATTACTTGATTAAATTGCTTTTCGGGTTTCGACAAGTGAAATTTGATTACTTTTAGCCTGCCCATGATCCATTTTCTCATACCTCTCCGGCCCACGCGCTCACCGATGATAAAAGCTATAAATGCAATTACAACCACCCATAATATAGGAATCATCTGTTTCCTCCTTTAAAAAGTTTGCTGTTTGTTTTCTGAAGGTAACATGGGTGCCACATTTTCCAAGCCGAATATCGGTCCGAAAATATGAGCAAAACCAACATAGGAAATGGTTAGTCCGACTGCATATCCAACGAAAATACGATCAATAGCCATAAGTATGAGGCAGCCTAAGTTAATGATGTACCACCTATTTTTCCTTAATCCTTCATAAAACTTAAAACCTCTACTTCAGTACTTCTAACACGGCTCTTTAATGATAGGTACTGGGACTCCTTGATACTTTTATCCTTATAAAACTTATCGAGAGTAGCATCAACTATCCTGAACGCATTTTTTATCATTTCCTCAGAAAGTCCGCGATCACTAATTTCTTTAATGAATCCCCAGTATCTACCAGCATCTTTATCTCCGCTTACAAAGTCCCATGTGTAAACTGTGAGAAGCCCCTTATAGTAATAAGATTCTGCTACTTTAGCCTCACCCTTTTTCGCCGCAAGCTTTCCCCTATCGATACCTATCGATAATCCTATTACTAGGCCACATCCTAGTCCAATAAAAAGGACAAACACTATTAATCCAAAATTCACGCCTGACATCTTCCCTCCTTTAAAAAGTTTTTTTCTTTATTCTTGAACGTTTTTTCAGCCTACTTTTTCTCCTTTCAAAAGAATTCAAAAGCGTATCAAATACATCTTGTAAATTAGCAGTGGGCTTGAAGGTCAACTTTCCTTTCCTTAATGCTCTCTGAATATGTTTCTGAGCGCCGATGATTTGCTTCAGCCATTCTGTTGTTAACCCATCTACTTTGAAATCAGCTAATTCCTGAGAAGCTAAATCAATGTCTATCCACCCTTTCAAAAAATCTCTTAATATATAGTGGACGCTAGTTTCAATCTTCGTTTTGAGACATTGCTTAAGGCACAGTTTGATAACTTCCTTTTCGGAAAAAAATACTTTGTTTCTTGACATCTTCTCCTCCTTTAAATTTTTTATGTTTTAAGTTGATTACCACTTTGTTGGCAACCTAATCCAATTACAAGCAAAGTGGTAACCAACTTAGATTATTTTAAAGAGCTAATAGGACATAGTAGCAAATATTAATAATTATGTCAATACCTATAGAAAAATTTATAATTCATGAGCAAAACAAAGGCCAGCGTCTGGACAAGTTTTTGGTTAGCCAGTTTCCCAAGCTGTCGCGCTCCCAAATCCAAAAAATGATTAAGGCTGGGCAGGTTTTACTTAATGGAAAGCCAACGGCTGTGCATCATTTTTTAAAAGAAGGTAACACTGTCGATGTCAAAGAAAGCTTACCGAGACTAGAAAAGTGGATGGGCCATGAAGACAAAAAGGCGCGCTCTGTCGAATTACAAATAGTTTACGATGACTCAAACTTTTTGGTGGTCAACAAACCAGCCGGCTTATTGGTGCACGAAGCGCCTGGACATCAGGAAACGACGTTAGTTGATTTATTATTGAAAAAGTATCCAGAGATAGCTAAAATCGGCGAAGATCCGATCAGGCCGGGTTTAATGCATCGTTTGGACAGAGAAGTTTCTGGCTTGATGGTGATTGCCAAAACCCAAGCGGCTTTTGACCATCTGAAAAGTCAGTTTAAAGAAAGAAGGATTAAGAAAGAGTACACCGCCCTGGTTTATGGTCAGCCAGCTAAGCCAGAAGGTGAAATTGAATTTGCGATCGACCGCTCGGTCAAGGGCTTTAAAATGGCGGCTTTACCTCGCCAAAGGCGGGGCAAGCCAAGCAAAGAAGGCAAAAAAGCTATCACTAAATTTGAGGTCTTGGAAAAATTTAAAAACTATAGCTTAATAAAACTGATGCCAGAAACAGGTCGCACTCATCAGATCAGGGCTCACCTGAATGCCTATGGCTTGCCAGTCGTGGGCGACCAAATATATAAACCAAAAAAAATGAAAGAAAAAACAAAATTAGACAGGATTTTTCTTGAAGCTAATTATTTAGGATTTTATGACCTTGATAATAATTGGAAAGAATTTAAAATTCCTTTATCGTCAAAGTTAGGTAACTTACTTAATGATTTAAAGAGTTGACAGAATACAATTTTTTAGCTAATATTTAAGAGATATCATTAATTTATAAATACTATGGATAACCCACAAAATCCAAAAAAAGAATTGCCTGACATCAGGCCAGGCTATACCGTGAAAGTCCATCAAAAAATCAAAGAAGGCGATAAGGAAAGAATCCAGGTTTTTGAAGGCATCGTTATTTCTCGTCATGGCGGAAAAAATATCAATGCGACGATTACTGTTAGAAAAATCTCGGCTGGTGTCGGTGTTGAAAGAATATACCCACTTTATTCGCCGATGATTGCCAAAATCGAAGTCGTTAAAAAGGCTAAGGTAAGAAGAGCCAAATTGTATTATTTGAAAGGTTATAAAAAGAAATTAAAAGAAGTAGCTTAATAATTATTGGGGGCGTGGCCCCGCACCATGTCGTTTCATTCCAGGTGCGGGGTAAACTCCATAAGTATACGCCTTGAAATATCTCTGCGCCCAGGTGGTGGAATTTGGTATACACACAAGCCTGAGGAGCTTGGCTCAATTTGAGCGTGCGGGTTCAAGTCCCGCCCTGGGCATTATTTAGGGGCGGCTAGTCCCGATGTTCGCCAAAGGCGAAATCGGGATCCCGACTTCCGACAAAAGTCGGAACGTCGGGACTCAGTTCGCCCCGCCACAATTTGGGCGAATAGCTCAGCTGGTTAGAGCGCTTCGTTTACACCGAAGAGGTCATAGGTTCGAATCCTATTTCGCCCATGGCCCAAATTGTGGCGGTATAAATTAGAGCGTACGGTTTATCCCACCCTCGATGGGCGTGATCCCGCCACTCCAAGCGTATATAGGATAAAAGGGCGGGACATCCGTAAGGTCATAGGTTTGAATCCTTTGCCGCCCACCACGAAAAACCTAATTATTAATTTTACATTTTTAATTTTAAATTATTATTATGCAATACGTTGTTGGCATTATCGCTATTATTATCGGCTTTTTAATCACCTGGAAAACGGACTGGCTAGTGGACAATATTGGTCGCATTGCCTGGGCTGAAGAGCACTTATCATCTGGTTTTGGCGGCACGCGGTTGATGTACAAGCTAATCGGTATTGGCGTCATTATTTTGTCCTTCTTGCTAATGACAGGCATTCTAAAAGGCATTATGAAAGCTATTTTTGCACCCAAGAGTCCAGTTTAAAATAAAGGGCCCGTAGTTCAGTTGGTTAGAACGCCTCATTTGCAATGAGGAGGTCAGCGGTTCGAGTCCGCTCGGGTCCACCCTTCGACTTATTCCTCCTCCGTCGGAATTCGCTCAGGGTGTCCTGCCTTTCGGCCATGAGCTCAAGGCCGAATGGAGCTTGTCGAAGGACACCATAACTAAAATCCCCAAATTATTGAAGGGGTTTTTTTACTTGCCTTTTTATCCGTTTCATTTTAAGATAAACTAATCAAAACAGAACATTAACAAATTAACAGGAGGTCCATATGGATCGATTTACTCAAATGATTGAAGCTGGCTACCCAGCTGAGCTTATCATGGGAGCCGCTAAAGTGCCGATTTTCCCTAATTCTAACTTTGTTTTTCCCACCGCTGAAAAACTGAAAAGACATTTTGAGATTTTATTAGGCAGAAAAATGCCGCGCCGAGATGATAAAAATAAGTTTATTTATTCTCGTTTCTCTAATCCCAATAGTTATTTACTAGAAAAAAAATTGGCTATTTTAGAAGAAAACAGCCAGGCAGCGTTAGCCTTTCCTTCCGGCATGTCCGCTATTTATACAACTGTTTTTTCCCTGCTCAAACCAGGACAAATAATTCTCTATACTCAACCTGTTTATGGTTGTACCGAGGAGTTATTTCGGACAATCTGTCCTAAATATGGCATCAAAACTCAATCTATTGATATGTCGTGTATCAAAAAAGTGGAAAAAGTCATTCAAAAATATCAATCAGCTGTAGCCATGTTGTTTATTGAAACGCCGGCTAATCCTAATTTGCTACTTTCTGATATCAGCGCTTTAGCAGAATCAGCCAGAAAATACGAAAGCCTAAAAAAGAAAATCTGGGTGGTTGTCGACAACACTTTTATGGGTCCGATTTTCCAGAAGCCATTTAGTTTGGGAGCTGATATTGTTATTTATTCTGCTACCAAATTTTTAGGCGGTCACAGTGATTTGGTCGCTGGCGTGGTTCTGGCCAAGAATAAAGAAGATATAAAACCCATCAAGGTTTACCGCGATATTACCGGTCCGACTATTTGTCCTTTTAACAGCTGGTTGATTACTCGATCCCTGGAAACTATAGAGGTCAGGATGCAAAAACAAGCTCAATCTGCCGCTCAAATTGCTGTATTTTTAGCTAATCACCCGGAAGTAGAAAAAGTGATTTTCCCCGGGCTTTTAAAAGCAGGTACACAGTATGAGATTTACAAAAAACAATGTCTGGGTCCTGGCTCAATGGTTTCTTTCTACTTAAAGAATGGCAGTGAAAAAAAGTCTTTTAGGTTCCTTGATAGACTCAAGATCTTCAAGCTTGCGGTTAGTTTAGGCGGCACTGAATCACTGGCCGAGCATCCGAAAAGCACTACTCATTTGGCTGTGCCCCCCGCTATATTAAAAGCCTCTGGCGTGACTGATGCCATGATTAGACTTTCCATTGGCTTGGAAAACCCAAAAGATCTGATTACCGATTTAAAGCGTGCTTTGAGCGAAATAAGGAGAGGCTAAATGAACAAAAAATTAACCTACGCAGGAGCAGGCGTTGATTACGAAGCCATGGACCCCTTCAAAAGAATGGCGCAATTGGCTGGCAAAGAAACAGCTGATAATCTCAAACGTTTTGGGTTCTCGGAGGCGGGGTGGAGCCGCGGTGAAAGCGTTTATCTCATTGAAACACCTGACAGCTACCTAGCTCACGTCGAAGAGGGACTCGGCACGAAAAATTTAGTGGCTGATGTGATGTACGGTCTGACTGGTAAAACCTATTATGATAATATTGGTCAATGTACGCTGGCCATGATTGTTAATGACATGATTACCTTAGGTGCTTTACCGCTTTCTGTGGCCATGCATCTGGCAGTGGGAAATTCTGATTGGTTTAACGACGAAAAGCGCTGTCAGGATTTAGTAGAAGGCTGGAAAAAAGCCTGCCAGCTGGCTCGTTGCGTGTGGGGTTGTGGCGAAACGCCAACCTTAAAAGGTGTAATTATTCCTGGTACTGTCGTGCTTAGCGGCTCAGCCATTGGCATTATTAAGCCAAAGGAGCGGCTTATTCGCTGTAACATTCAGCCTGGTGATGCTATTGTTTTAATAGCCAGCTCTGGTATACATGCTAATGGCCTAACGATGGCACGCAAGATTGCGAAACGAAGAGATGGATTTTGGAAAAAACTTGCTCATTTCTTTTTCCCAAAACACTTTCCGTTGCGTGCTTTACCCAATGGCTACCTGACCAAGCTTTCCGATGGCCGGACTTACGGGGAAGCCTTACTCGACCCAACAGTTATCTATGTTCCATTAATAGAAGACTGTCTAAACGCTGGCGTAGAAATCCATTACACCGTCAATATCACTGGTCATGGCTGGCGCAAGCTCATGCGCGCAACAAAACCATTTAATTACGTGATTGAACGCATCCCTGAGCCGCAGCCAGTGTTTCAATTCATGCAAGAACATGGACCAGTTGACGACAAGGAGGCATATGCCAACTTCAACATGGGCGCGGGTTTTGCGCTTTATGTGCCGGAAAAGGAAGTTGAGCGAGTTATCCAAATAGCCAAACAAAATAACATGACAGCTTTTAAGGCTGGCTATATTGAGCAAAGCGGAAAAGATAAAAAGGTCATCATCAAGCCAAAACAGCTTGTGTATTCCGGTTCAACACTTGGTGTTCGTTAAACTAAAAATAAGGTCTTACCAAAAGGTGAGGCCTTTTTTATATTAAAATTTGACATTTGAAATATATACGTGATAGGATATATAAATCAAATGTAATTAAATTGTTCGTTAACAATCACGGAGGGATAAACATGGAAATATTTAAGTACGAAGAGCTTTCAAAACATCTGGGCTTACCAGTTGTGAGAATTGTGCTACCAAATGGTGCCACTATATTTGTTGCAGAGAAAGTAAACTCAAAACTTGTACATGTTGGATTGATTTTCGCTTGCGGATCATTAGATGACGGCGACTATCCGGGCACTGCACATTTTATCGAGCACCTTGTTTTTGACGGGGGAGCAAGCGATGGTATACATCCAAAACTAAAACCTATCTTTTTAAAGGGTGGTGGAAAAAAGGCGAGCACAGGCGTTAGTTCCACTCAATACATTCTCCACGGATTAGTCGAGGAATTTCCGAGTATACTTTCTTCGCTTCTTTCTATCTGCTATGAAGCGAGGTTCACTGAGGAGATGGTTGATCGCGAACGCAATGTCATACTGCAGGAAACGCGAGAGGATGAAATGGATTCTTTTACGCCTTGGTTACATAAAACTCTTTATCCGAGGTTTCCCATCTTACAATATCCGATTGGTGGTACAAAAAAATCAATTAACACGGTTACTTCAGAAGAACTTGCTAAATTTCATCATCAGTGGTACCGACCGATAAATACTGCCATCATTGTAGTCGGGGGAATCTCCTATGAAAGTGCTATTGAGGTGATTTTGCAATCTCATTTATCTTGGTTTACAGAACAAAAAATGGACGCCCCTCGACAGCGCGAATTAATTTTGCCAGAATTTCTTTTTACTGAATACCGTGATCTTAGTGATCCTCCTAGTCTGACCTTATACTTTAGCCGGCCACATGATAGACGCGAACACGCCTACCTTGAATTTACTAAAGCTATGCTCACTGATCAATACGGACTTCTTGTTCAAAAACTTCGTATGAAGGAACGGGTTATCTATGGCAGTCGAATTTCGCAAACTGATTGGCCAGTGCTCTGTCTAATAATAGCGACTCCCGCACCGCCTGAGCTATTTGAGCATATCGAGGAATCAATTTTCCAGAGCATCAAACAAATAGTGCACTGCGAGTATTCTGATGAGCTTTTAAAATGTATTCTTGCCGAACGTCACTTCTTCTACGAATTTAACAGGGATCAACTTTCTTTTATTAAGATAGCTGATTCACTTCACGATCTATGGATTGAAGGAAATCTCGATGATGTTGACTATGAAGTTGAGATTGCCCCCCAAGTCCTTGCTGGAGTGACTGCGAAATATCTTAATAACTATCAATACGGCCGCGTCCTCGCTTTTGAAAAACCATAAAAAAATCTTAAGTAATTTAAAGCTCCCTTTTATGGGAGCCTTTTAAACTAAAATAAGGTCTTACTAAAAAGTAAGGCCTTTTTATATTCAACTTAAATAACCCTTGACATTTTTCTTTTATATGATAATGTTATATATTAACAAAAATAGCCCCTGCCACAAGGTTCCGTGGCCACTTTAAAAAAGAAAGGAGGAAAAATGCCCAGAATGGTCAGAACAAACGGTATTCCGCAGAAAGCGCCAAGGGGTAAGTTTCGTGTCATTGGCGTTGATACTTTTAGTAATGACAAGGAAGAGTGGCTTGTCGGCGACTACTCTTCAAAATACTACGCCAAAAAGAAGGCTGACAAAAAGGGAGGGCAGATGACCAAAATGCATGTCTATGACGATAAGGGTCATCATATCTATGATACCGGTACCTGCTAAACATATCCCCACAAATTAAGACCCGTCTTGCTTTAGCGATGACGGGTTATTTTATTTTTTAAAAAATTCATATTAAAAAATCCCCTCAAATTAATGAGAGGATTTTTGGTTTTTTTATTTATCTACCTTTGTCTAAAAATTTTGCAAAAAGATTTAAAAAATATTTCTCTTCGGGAATAAATAATTTCTTATAAATATGGGCTATCGGACTTCCTTCAGAAGAAAATTCATAATGCCCTCTTATTTCTCTATCCTTAAAAACTCGAATATGCCACTGATACATTCTTTTGTTAACTTTCCTCAAATTCATAACCTCACCTTCATCCTGCCAAGATAAAACAGATGCCCCAAACCCTTCTTCCTCTAAATAATCTTTAAGATCTGAAATAGAATAATTCTTCTTCACATAACCTATGTGATAATCTTGTCCCCTCCTATGAAAACCCAGTCTTTCTAAAATTCTTAATAAGGGAGGATATAGAAAATAAACTATCTTCCAACCAGAATCATAATTACTATCGGTCGTTCTTCTTAAAAACATATAAATACATTTTATTTATCCACCCTCGTTATCAGCGAAAGGCTTCCGCCCTGGACAATAACATCTTTGCCATTGACATTCATTTTAAAATTATTAACATATGTGCCGATATTTTTCGGTGCCTTAAAATAAAACTTAAAAGTCCCGATTTGGCCTGGCTTAACTTCACGCTCTATCATTTTTGCCACTGTAAAATCATCTACCCAGGCTTTGTCTTTGAATTGGCTGATTTTACTGCCTAAATCATAAGCTTTCAAAACCATGCTTTGGTTCCAATTGGTAATGCCAGTGTTTTTAAATTTAATCACTGCCTGAAAGCGCCAAACATTAAGCATCGCTAATGGAATATTATTGTAAGCTAATTGCGCTTGATAAGGTGAATCAACGCGGGTAATCGCTGTCGTCTCATTATTAATAATTTCTTGCTCGCCTTTCAAGCGGAAAATATTAAGATACAATCCTGGTACAACAGGGCTTTTCATTTTAAAGGTAAAAGTCGCCAGCTCATTCTGTTTAACCTCATTTTCCTGGAATTCAATCTGTCCATATTGATTCGGCCAGCTTGGGTCATAGTAGCGGCTCACTTTATCATTTAAATCATAAATATTAAGCTTAACCTTTCCTTTTTGCCAGGTTTCAGTGCCTCGATTTCTAAATTTAATAGTCGCTGTTTGCGCCGCTTTAGTAAAAGTGGCTGGCAAAATAGTACGGCTATCCAATAAAGCCGCGTAAGGCAAGCCAAAAATCTCTGCTTTGATGGTAAAAGCCGTGCCGTCCAGTGATGTACTGCCGAAGCTTAAGTTAAATGTTTCGCTTAATTCCAGCCTGTCACTCGGCGCTTTAATGATGAAAATGAACCGACCGACTTCACCGGGCGCCACATTAGCCGTAGTTAATTTAGCAACCTCTGATTCCGAACTCCAGCCAGCCACGTAAAAATTGGATGGACTAGCTAAAGCTAAAACTTTAAGCGTATCCTGTTTATAATTGCGCCAGGTCACATTGCCATCATTTTTAAAATCTACCCAGACTTCTTTAGTTTCGCCAGCATTGATGACCACTGGCTGCTCACTTTGGCCAATAAAGGTAGCTTTGACTAAAGGCTCAGTGACGCCCCCCAGTTGCGCATACTTGGCCTGCGTTTCCTGCCTAATGACAGCCAGCTGGCTATAAAGATTAGTGCCTGGACACTCTGTGCAATCCAAGTCTAAATGACCAACAATATTCGGATAAGTATTGTCAATAAAATAACTCTGGCCATCAGGCACAATCTCAAAATCTTTGGCTTTTTGGGCGATTAAGCCTGTCAGAGAATTTTTAACCGCATCGTTCAGTGCAAAATTATTATAATCACCCAAAATGCTGATGCCAATCGTGCCGGGATTGAAGTTCGCTTCGTATTGCTCACCGCCAAATCTTGAAACGGCGCAGGTTTTACTGCGATAAACATGGGCGCCAATCACGCCGTCACCGCCGTATCTGCCTTCGTAAATATTGCCTTGCTGGTCAATCAAGTAATTATAACCAATATCACCCCAGCCCAAAACAATGGCATGCCAGTAATAAACACCTCTGACAGTTGGGGCCGGGTCCATGCCGCCATCCGAACCAGCCGTATGATGAATCACAAATTTCTCTGGGTATTTGTACTCGGCTGGCCAAACTTCGGCACCACTGGCATTTAGACGCCAAGTTTCGTCGGCTTGCCAATTAGCACGAGAAATAATATTCAGCGTCCCTTCGGCGCTGACTTTAGAAAATAACAATTGGAAAATATTTGGGAAGCTATTGCCTTTTTGAGAGTCTCCCGCTAAATAAATTATCTTTATTGGCGAAGACTGATTCGCTGTTAATTTATATTGAATTTTTTCGCCAGCGCTGGCTAAAACTGGTTCAGTAAATAGCTGGCCATCTTTGGCTGGCAAAATTTCCGGCGTAATCCAATCACTCCAAACTCCAGCACTAAAATAGCGCACTTGTAAATCATTAGTCTTATCCGTTAATTGCAAACCAAAAACATTAAAAGCAAAATCAGTATTAAAAACAGGAGACAGATATGCTCCCATTATATTAGCTTGGTTGTCTAAAATTTCGCCTTTTTGGATACTTGGCTTATTTTCCGCGAACACGCGACCCGACAAAAAAATCACTGCTAATAAAGCAATGACCAATACGACAAAAAATTTGGCTTTGTTTTGGCTTTTGTTTTTCATTTTTGTTTTTGTCTTATTTTGTAATACCTCCACTAATTTATCACCACTAATCTACACTAATTATCATTATGGCCAGCGAAGATGCAGATAGGAAATTCGTGTTGATTAGTGAATATGGATTCGTGGTAGTTTTACATTGTTATTATAGCGCATTTTTGGCATTTTGTCCAGCGTTTGCTATGGCTGTCGCCTCCACAAGTATGCCTCATTGATCATTTGTTTTTTTAGCATATGAGTATTGCCATGCCGCAGAAGACCCAAGTATGACTGCAAGGCGGCATCCTTATAACTCGTTACTAATCGTCTCATCATTCTTCGTTTGGTCGTTGTTCGCAATACGCGGTGCTTTGGAAAATGCACCCACCCCAAAAAATCTACGCCCGGAGCAAGAGTTCTGATAGACACCTTTTGGGGATGAAGCGCAAGCCGAAGTTTAGTTACCAAAAAATTATTAATCTGCGGAATTAGCGATTCTAGCCACTGTCTACTTCCTGACATAATGACAAAATCATCAGCATAGCGAATGTAATATTTTGCTTTAAGTTTATGCTTGACAAACTGATCAAATGGCGTCATGTAGATATTGACAAAAAGCTGTGAAGTGAGATTGCCCAGCGGCAAACCTTTACCCTTGCTGGTTGAATGAAAACTACTAACGACTTGAGAAATAAGCCACCTGATATCTTTATCAGGTATATAATCATTAATAATTGAAATAAGCATGGTTTGGTCTATTGAGGCAAAGAACTTTTTTATATCACACTTGAGCACCCAGACTGTTTTTGTATGGTTTTGAGATGCTTTGTAGGCAAAAGCGCGAAATCTGTTGATGGCCTTATGCGTTCCCTTGCCAATTCGGCAAGAGTAAGAGTCGGGTATAAAAGTTTTATCAAAAAATGGGTATAAAGCTCTATAAATAGCGTGATGCAGCAACCGATCTTTAACGCTGGCTTTGTGTATGTTTCTTGGTTTTGGGTCGGAAATATTAAAAGCCTGATAGGGTGAATGTTGATAATTCTTGGCGGCAAGATTACGATGAAGTGAAATAATATTACTCATTAAATTGAGCTCAAACTCCTGCACATCCTGGCGAGCGCGTTTGCCGGCTAAAAATTCTTGCCACGCTTCAAGTAAATTTTCCATAGAAATGATATACTGATACGTATGAATGAATTGAATCTTACTCATACTTCTAATTCTACCC
>Ga0315289_10000231_pt1 | contig 88156 bp, 77 predicted proteins | sample YL17G11_40_MG_FD_203452 | JGI IMG/M metagenome (GOLD analysis project Ga0315289, IMG submission 203452) | Sediment microbial communities from Yellowstone Lake, YNP, Wyoming, USA - YL17G11_40 | ecosystem: Environmental > Aquatic > Freshwater > Lake > Sediment | place: USA: Wyoming | collected...
CGACCGTGTTATTAGATCCGCTTGCGGTGTTCTGCTGGCCGCCGCTGACCGTGACATAGAGGTTGCTTGCGGTGTTCCACCTTCCGCCGCCAATTGCCGAGTAATCGCCAATCGCTGAATTGGAATCTGCAAGCGATGGACCGCCTCCGCCAGCCACTACGGAGTAGCCTCCGCGCGCGCGGTTGTTTTGACCGGTTACAAAGGCCGCTGTCCCGGAATTGATGTTTCCCGAGCCGATGTTCCCCTTGCCGACAATGTTCACGTCTCCGGTGATCGTTCCGCCGCTTGCACCGTCCACCGTGCCCACACGATAGGCATAGCCCACCGAAACGATGCGCGAGCGAGGCGTCATTTCGGAATTGCTCCCGACAGTGATGCCGAGCCAGACCTGTGCGTTGTTGAAGACAACATCGCCAAGCGTGGTGACTTGACCGAGGCGGACATTGAAGAGGCCCTCAGCGACAGTCACGGAAGGTCGAGTTTCGGTCCACAGCAGACTTCCTGCGGTGGAGTCTGTGTAGATTTTGAAGGTCATGGCTACGGTTGTATCCAGCGGATTGCTGGAGACATCGGTCAAGTAGCCCTGATGATTGATCTGCTGCGGCACGGCCGCGAAAGCAGTCCCCGTGTACACGGGGATGGCCAAGATGGTCACGGCCAATGCGAAGAAATAGATAGAGCGTTTCATGTGGAATTCTCCAAAAATGTTAATGACCCATCTGTGAATTGCTTTGATTGATTATTTGAAGTCAATATAGTGTGTCTGCAAGCAATTGTCAAGAGAAATCTTCCTAAGGAGCTTGAAGATTTCTTCTTTTAATGGGTCATTACCATTCAGTGCCTCCGAAAAAAAGGGCCGCAGCGTTGCTGGCGCGGCGGGAAAGTTCCGGGCAGGTTGAGAACCTGCCTCGGCGGGAAATTGCGGCGGGGTCAGGGGACCCGCCTCGGCGAAATTCTTCCTACGGGCTGGCTCTGCCTGCCCCTCTATGAAGAAGGGCGGCCAGAGGCCGCCCGTAGGGATGATGGCAGATTGCGGGAGGGTCTGATGACCCTCCTCGGCGAGAAAATGATAGGGCACCCGCCCGGCGCGAGGCAACGAGCCTACCTTATTGTAAAATGGGACTATTTCCTCATCACATGTTTGTCCAGAAATTCGACCATTCGGGTGTAGGCGTGGATTCGGTTGGGGAGTTTCGCGATTCCATGTCCTTCATCGGGGAATATGATGTACTCCACGGGAATGCCGCGAGCCTTGACCGCTTCGTAGATTTGGTCGGCCTCGGATTGCGGCACGCGCGGGTCATTGGCTCCCTGTACGATGAAAAGCGGCGTCCGAATATTGTCTACATGCGTGAGAGGAGAGATTTCTTTCAGCAAAACGGTGTCCTTCGCCAGGCTCCCATACTCCGACTCGCGAAGGGCGCGGCGCCACGGCCCCGTATTCTGCAAGAAGGAAATGAAATTGGAGATGCCAACGACATCCGCGCCCGCTGCCCATCGTTCCGGATAGGTTACTAAGGACGAGAGGACCACAAATCCACCATAGCTGCCACCGAAAATAATGAGTCTGTTTGGATCAATATCGCTCTGAGAGACGAGCCACCGCGCACCATATTCGACATCCTTGACAGCATCCGTGCGCTTCTCAATATTGTCCAAATGCAGGTAATCCTGGCCGTAGCCCGATGAGCCGCGGATATTCGGTTCAAACACCGCATACCCGCGACTGAGGAAGTACTGAAAAAGCCCCGAGAAATTCGGGCGTGCCTGCGATTCGGGGCCGCCATGCACATGAACAATAACGGGCATCTTCCCGTGCGAAGCCGGCGGCTTGTAGAAAAAAGCAGGTATCTGTCGGTTATCGAAAGTCGTATAGTGAACAAGCTCCGGTTTGACGAAAGTTTCGGGCGGAACGCCGCCGCGCGAGCTTCGCGTAATGGGAGTCAATTGGTCGCGCCCGATATTGTACACATAGATGTCATCCGGTTCTTTGCCCGAGCCGAAGGTGATAAGCAACCACTTTGAGTCCGGTGAGAATTTCAGGCCGCGCACAACGCCCTTGGGAAGCCGATAGGGTCGAACTTGCACGCCTGTCCACATATCTAAGAGATGGAACTCCGAATATCCATCCACATTGACCGTCCAAGCTCTCTTGAATCCGTCCCGCGACACGGCCACCGTCTCCACATCCCAATCCGGTGTTTCAACCCACTCCAATTTCCCCGAGTCAACATGCATGGAGGCCAGTCCCACGAACTGCCGCCCCGTGTTGGATGTGAAATAGAAAGACTTGCAATCGGGAAGCCACTCGGGCCCTGAAAAAAGCGCGTCTCCCTCGTGGGCGGTCATCAGCTTGACTTCCGCCGTCAGAGAATCATAGATATAGAGGTCGCTGTTCGCATTAGAATGATTTTTCAGCACTCCCAAGTAGCGGCCATCCGGGGACCAATTCGATGCAACCCAGTGCCCATCCCCCTGATGAATCATTCTTGCTTGTCTCGTCGTCACATCAAGGACATAAATGTCGAAAATCGAAGCGTCACGCTCGTTCGAAGCATAAGAAATTTTGCGTCCATCCTGGGTCCGGTCTCCAAACTGGTAGATGGCGTTATCGTTTTTCGTCAACCTTTCCCACGGCCCACCTCGAGGATCCACAAAATACAACTGGTCGCGCTCGTTGCCTCCTCGGTCTGCAGCGACCAGCAACCTGTTTCTCTCGATTGGTGACCACACGCCGTATGAAACTCCGTTCGTATCAAAGGTTATTTGTTCCGGCCAGCCTCCCGAAATTCGCGTAGTCCACACCTGCGGAACACCCGTAATGTTGGTCATAAAAAGGATATCTTCACTGTTCGGCGCAAAATCGGGCGAGCGCGCCCATCGAATATTCAAGTATTGCCAAAGCGGAAGAGGCTCCGCACCTGAGCCAAAAACGCACAGGGTTTGCAAAAACAACACCAGCAATAGGATGAGAAAACGGCAACGGCAAATCATAGAAACACTAATCTCCATTCTTTTGAGTGAGCCGAGGCATTACCTTGCTCCTCCACGCTCGATTGACAGCTTCTCTCAATTCCTTCTTGTTTCCGCTGTTATGGATGACCAGGTGGGCGCGACGAGCCTTTTCTTCCGGCGGAATCTGTGCTCGAAGTCGCGTGCGAATTTCTTCTGAGGAAAGCCGACCACTGCGCGTCATACGCGCTTCCGCAATCTCAGGAGGCGCGACCACGACGCATATCATGTCGAACTCTTCCTCAATCCCCCACTCAAAAATCATGGCAGCATCAACGGCAATGATCGAATGTGTCCGGCACAAGCGATGAATATCGCGGCGAAGAAGCTCATGGATTTTCGGAAACATGAGGGCGTTCAGCCAAGCGGCTTCTCCTTCTCGTTCGAACACAAGCCGGCCCAACGCTCTGCGTCTCAGCCTTCCGCTCGCTGTAAAAATGGCATCGCCATAGCGATGCCGAAGTGCCTCTTTGATTTCCGGGAATCGGCGCAGCACACGCCGACCAAGTTCATCACCGCAGATCACGCCCGCGCCTTTTGCTCTCAGGAACTCGGCGACCGTTGATTTTCCCACGCCCGGTCCTCCTGTCAATCCGATAAGCAAAGGAGATTCGGTTTTCACCGGAGAATCGCCAGTTTGCCGCGGCGGGTTTGGTGGCCGTCATCTACAGTATATAGATAAATGCCTGAAGCAACGCTCTCGCCTTCGTCGTTGTCAAGACACCACGGAAGGCCTCCGTCCGAATTGACTCCCACAAGCTTCGTCACCAGACGGCCTTGCAGTGTGAAAACATAGATGGTGGCCTCTCTTGTCAGCCCGGCGAACATGACGCAATTCGTTCCGTTTGCTCCAACACCTTTGAAGGGATTGGGATAGACATAAACATCATCAAGTGTCAAAGCTGTCGCTTCCACGAGCGCCGTTCCATTCGCCGAATCAAGCGCCACACCTTCGGCACTGTGGACACCGGAGACATACAAGCATAGGCTTCGCCCGACTGCTCCAACCGGCCATCGCTGGTCCAAAGACAGATGCAGCATGTCTCGATCTGAGGTCATCGCCTCAATGGAGATGACTTTGCCAACAGGTGTCATTCGATAGTTTGCCGTATCCAAAACCGATTCGCTCATCGGCTCAGAATATCTCAGATCAAGCAAGGTCGGACCCAAGATGGCGAGTGATGTGATATAGGGACCGATGGGCGGCTCTTCAACGACCACAAATTCAACCCAACCACTGTCGGCGGGAAGAGTCGAATTCTGGGCATCACGCAATCCTGCAAGCTCCATCCGGTAGCGGCGCGGCTGAAATCCTCCTTCGAACTCCAGAAACGCGGCTCGCTCACCTTCGGCTGTCGTAATCGTGCGCGGCATGCGATTGTCATCCAGCCGATAGGAGCGTTGCTCGAAAATGGACGGCCCCATCGCCTCGGAAAACCTGATTTGAACGAAGTGTGGCGGGACGAAGCTCGCTTCATGTTCTACGGTTGGTGCTTGGTTGGCAGTGGCCGTTACAAACGAAGAGAAAGCGCTCTCTTGCTGAGGGAAATCGCGGTCAATGGTCGTTATTGCATAGACATATTCCACATTTTCTGGAAGGTCGGCGACTACTTTCGTCGTGTCTGACAGCTGGAACAAGACTTCGAGATTATCACTCGTCTCGCCTTTCCAAACTCGGTAAGAATCGGCGCCGTTCACGGGCCACCAAGTCAATGAGATTTCGCTTGGGCCCAAGGGCAGTCCTTCAAGGCCCACAGGAGGAAGTGGCTGCGTTCCTGCAATTCCCGCCGCCTCACTGCGTCGCCAGCCCTGACCATCGCCGAAGAAGAATTCGTCCAGTCCATTATGATTCCAGTCGCACACAAGGATTGCATTGCCTTCACAGGGAGCGAAGTAACCCACCGCGTCATAATTGGCTGTGATTGGATTGTATTTGATGATGTAGAGGTCAGGAAATGCGGATATGAGAAACTCAGCCCTGCCATCACCGTCAACATCTCCCGCCGCCACGGCCGCGTCGCGATCCCCTGGACTCTCTGCACCCCAAATCAGCACCGTATCCACCGGCGCAAAAGAGTCATTCCCGACGCAATGAAAAACGAAATATTCCCAATGGCGAGCGCGCATCTGACTTTCGGTGCCGCCTTCACCCTCAAAGCGACACCCTGCGATAAACTCACTCAGGCCATCACCATCCGCATCGCCCGCGGCCAGCCATGTTGTGGCGTCTCCATAGGGAAGTCGAAAGTGCCAAGGCGCTCTCACCCTTTCCTTGTATCGGTATCCCAATTCGTCCGTCACCCTTTCCTTGTATGGGTATCGCAATTCGCAGAAAACGATATCGCCGTCATAATCACCGTAGAGGAAATCCATGAGGCCATCTTGATCGAAATCTCCGATGAGAACATGGGGCGGCCCGAGGGAATTTTGCCCATCGGTTGGATTTGGAAAAGTGTCTATGAGGACGGGGTTCAGCCCAGGACTCATCCGATACAATCCATAGCGCTCCTTTCCATTGAAGTCGCGCCACGCCAGTAGCTCTGAGCGGCCAGCCTGCGGGTCAATGTCAAGCAGAGCACAGGCACGAAATCCGGTGGTATCGCGCCAGATGAGTGTGTCGGGAAAATGACCGGGCGCTTGCTGCTCGAAGAGGTAGGTGATACCGTAGGCGCGACTCACGAATTCCAAAAGACCGTCGCGGTCATGGTCACCAATGTCTTGAGGAATCATCTGGCCATAGGAGACGTCTTCGACAACGCCAAAATCGCTCCCTGTCCACTCGAAAATGCGCAAGTCGCTGAAGCCGCCATTGTCAAACTGGTTCATGAGAACTTCAGGGCGACCATCACCATCAAAATCCGCTGCTTTCGGCAGAAGATAGCCGAAGGGCAGGTTCGTAACTTCAGATGACCAATAGTTGGATGCGAAAGGCGGGTCATTGACCAGAAAGGTACTTTCCTCGGTCCATGTAGAGAGATTCGCGCGGTTCGTGCAGCAGACGCGATAATTCCACAGTCCGGGAAAATCAAGCTGCGAAATGAAAACGGTATGCGACCTTGAGACATAGCCGAAATCCTTGCGCACCGAATCGCCATAGGCATTCGTGAGAACGAGGGTCGCCGAAGTAATGTCATCGGTCTTGATGCGAATAAGCTCTCCGAAATGAGCGGCATCCAACATTTTTTGAGCACTCATCTCCAGGATGTCGGGCGCCGTGTGGTCAACGAAGAGTCGGGTATGGTCTACCGATTGCGTTCCGTCTATCGCTTCAACTTCCAAGCGCACGACAATCACGGTATCTTCCTCAGGCACCTTCACCTTTTCAAGAAAGCCTTCAATAATGCGTTCGCTACCTTGTGAAATCGTGTGCCAAACTTGTGGATTCTCACCGATTCCGCAAAGCAGTCTCCAACTTCGCAATGCGGGGCCTGCGGCCGTGCCGATAACATCAAAGGGAGCATGGAATCCGTCATCAGTCTCCGGTGAAACGATTCGAGCGATGACTCCTGAAGTGAATGCAGCCTCTTCAAGGGCACGCCGCGCGTTGATGCGGCCATGCACCGTGAGACTATCCCACCCGGGCGGGTAGAGGTCGTCGGCAGTCTGCCGAATCAGATTCAAGACTTGTTCCGGTGTGATCTGTGAATTCACGCTCAAGATGAGTCCCGCCAAACCGGACACCAGGGGAGCCGCGTAGCTTGTGCCGCTGTTCCAGCCTCCCCATGTTCCGATGGTTCCACCAAGTTCCGTCGAGAGAAAGCTGGTTCCCGGCGCAAGAACATCAACTGAAGGCCCGTAATTCGAGCGAGGCTCGCGTTGGTCGTTTTGGGTGCTCATCCCGACGGCGATTACCTCGGCATAACCCGATGGATAATGAGCCGCATTGGAATTGTCGTTTCCGGCCGATGCGACCAGCACAACGCCCGCATCATGGACAAGGCGCACCGTCTCGCCCAAAAGAGGCGAAGCCGCCACATCACCAAAGCTCATATTGACCACTCGCGCGCCATTTTGCATTGCATAAAGGAGCGCGGCCGCCACATCGTCTTCTTCAAGCCATCCGTGAAGATTGCCCGCGCGAAGACACATCAGCCGACATCGAAAACCGATCGAGGCCACGCCGATTTCATTGTTCGTGGTAGCCGAAGCGACACCGGCGACGAAAGTGCCATGCCCCATCTCGTCCATCGGATCATTGTCGCGGTCACGGTCGTCTCCTCCCGCGAGCAACGACGGCGCATCCACAAAATCCCAGCCAATGGTATCGTCAATGAAGCCATTATCATCATCATCCATGCCATTGGCTGGAATCTCCTTTCGGTTATGCCAAAGATTCGCCGCGAGGTCAGGATGCAGATAATCAATTCCCGTGTCAATGATGCCAATAATTATCGAGCTGTCGCCTTGCGAGATGTCCCAAGCCTCGGGAGCCTCGATGATCTGCAGCTGCCACTGAGAAGCGAAACCGCTGTCATTCGGGGTAAAATTCGGCTTAAAAAGATGGTTGAAGCTCGCCCATTCAACGCCGGCGTCACGCTCAAGCTGTTCTATCTCGGCTTCAATATCAATGTCCTCGGCAAAACGCAGAAGGAGATAGTTCTCCAAACCCTGCATTGTCTTGTGAAAAGCGGAGAAAGGCTGCGAGGCTTCCGCCCTGCCCACCAACAACAGAGAATCAATTCGCTCGATACCCACGACGGATACGCCATCCAAGGTCGTCTGCAGAGGAGGAGAGGCCAATTTGACAATGAGTTCTCGCGGAACGAAATTCGCTGCACTCGCTGAGGCAAAGCAAATCATAGACGCGAGAATAACGAGCGAAATGCGCTTCAAATTTCGATCAACTCCTTCGGAAAGGAAGTCATCACCTCGCATCCATCCCGCTTGATGCAAATATCGTCCTCAATGCGTACGCCTCCCCATCCGGGGATATAGATGCCTGGCTCAATCGTTACCACCATGTTTGGTTTCAGTTTCGCATGAACAAGACGCGAGACGCGCGGGAAGGCATGAACTTCCATGCCGACGCCATGCCCAAGTCCATGTCCGAATTTGGGACCATAGCCCGCCTTCGTGATGAGGTCGCGAGCTACTTTGTCCAACTCATAGCCGTCCATCCCCGCTTTGGCCGCGCGTATCGCTTTTTGATTGGCGCGCAGGACGGTATCATAAATCTTGCGCTGTTTCGGCGTGGCCTTGCCGATGACGAAGGTACGCGTGATGTCGCTGGCATAGCCTTCATAGACACAGCCAATATCAAAAGTGACAAGATCTCCCTTTTGAATCTTCTTCTTCCCGGGTTCGGCGTGCGGCAGGGCGCTGTTCTTGCCGGAGGCGATGATCGCATCAAAACTATCTCCGGAGGCGCCATATTTCCGATGGCGGTACCTCACCTCAGTGGCCAAATCCGCTTCCATCAGACCCGGGCGAAGCATGCCCACCATCTCGGAAAGTACTCTCTCTGTTATCTTGATGGCCTGTTGAATCTTCGCAAGCTCCTCCGGCTCTTTGCACGCCGCGATTTCTTCGACAACATTGACCAGCGGTTGGAGCTTGGCGTGCGGATTGTAAGACTTCAACGCTTCAAAGAAATCCACCGTCATGTGGTCTGCTTCTATTGCCACCTTGCCTTCCAAGCGAAGCTGACGATTCTTCTTCAACTCATCCATCATCGTGCCCCGGTGAATGATGACCTTGGCACCGCGCACCGCACTTTGCGCGGCGGTTTCATAGCGGAAATCCGTTACGAACACGGCGTGGTCCGGCCAAACGATTCCGAAGCCTGAGGATGGCATGAAGTTGAAAAGATAATGAAGATTGGAAGCACGCACAACAAAGAATGCGTCCACCTTTCGTCGGCGCATCTCCGCCTGCAATTTCGCGACTCGCTTCCACTCACGAGTTCTGGCACGCATAAATGACTCCTAAAAATTTAACGCACGAAAAGAGCGTGTGGTTTCCAGACACAAGGCCAGCTTTTAGCCCGAATCTGGTCGAATTAGTCGAGGAGATTTCTCACCGAGGCGGATTTCCGGATCCGCCCGGAATTGGTAGCCAACGCGGGGCGAAACAGGAGATTCGCCGCCGCGCTTTCAGCGAGAATTGAGTTTAGGGTTTTGCTTTGGCGAATGCCACGGCACCGACCCATTTTGCTCCCGACTCTTTGAGCGTCCGGGCGCATTCTTCCATCGTTGAGCCTGTCGTGATAACATCGTCAATCAGAACGACGCTCTGCGGAACAGGACGCTTTTTTGACACTCGAAACGCATTGCGCACATTCGCGCGCCGCTGGGCCGGTGTCAGACGGGTTTGGGATCGAGTGTGCTTGATGCGATACAATAGCCGCGTATCAATGGCAATTCCGAGCTCTTTCTGCAAGCCTTTCGCCAATAGTAGACTTTGGTTGAACCCACGCTGCAAGCGCCGCGCCCAATATTGGGGCACCGGTATCCATACGGCGTCCGCATGCAAAAAGTCCGGCGGAAAGCAACGCGCCCATCGCTGACTGATGCTTCCTGCCAGAACTCGGCGACCATCGTATTTAAGCGAGTGCACAATCGTGCGCACCGGGTCTTCAGGACGATGATGCATCAGGAAAGCGGCGGCACAGCGATCAACAGACTTGAACGACGGCAGGTCACTCGCCCGGGCGACTTCGCAATTGTCCCAGCAACGGCCACAGAAAAGCAAATCCCCCTTTGCGAGGGGATGTTCGCAAAGACTGCAAACGGGGGGAAAGAAAAAATCCCAGAGCCAACTCGATTGAACGAGGGCGGCCAGATTCATCGCTTGCGAGAAGTGCGAAGAAGAGCCAGATGCAAGACTTCGTCCACGCGGTCAACAAAAACGAACTTCATCTGCTGGCGGATATTTTCAGGCACCTCTTGAAGGTCTTTTTTATTCTGCCGGGGGAGAATCACTTCATGGATGTTGGCTCGGTGAGCCGCCACGACTTTCTCACGCAATCCTCCAATCGGCAACACCCGACCGCGCAGCGTAATCTCTCCCGTGAGTGCGACATCATTGCGCACAGGAACATTGAGGAAGAGAGACGCCAGAGAGGCGCAGAGCGTAATACCCGCGGACGGCCCGTCTTTGGGCGTCGCTCCTTCCGGAATATGAATGTGAATATCCCGACGGCGGAAAATATCTTCTGCAATGCCGAAACTCGCGGCGTTAGCGCGCAAATACGAGAGAGCGATCGCGGCGCTCTCTTTCATCACATCACCTAATCGTCCCGTAACCTGCAAATCCTTCGAGCCGGGCATCCAAGTGGATTCAATCGCCAAGATATCCCCTCCAAAGGGTGTCCACGCAAGACCTGTCGCCCGACCCACCTCGGCCTCTTTGGTGGCCTTGTCCTCCAGAAAACGAAAGACGCCCAAAAAATCAGCGACATTTTTCGGAGTGACAATCACCTTTGTCTTTTCATCTTTGGCCAGCGTTCGGGCAACTTTGCGGCAGACACCGGCAATCTGCTGTTCCAAAGCTCGAACCCCCGCCTCGCGGGTATACTGCGCGATAATGCTCTCCAATCCCGCCACCGTGAAATTCAAATGACTCTTCTTCAGTCCATTCGCTTCAAGTTGGCGGGGAACCAGATAGTGTTTGGCAATCTCGACCTTCTCAGGGCTGATGTAGCCGGGCAATTGAAGAATTTCCATCCGATCCCGCAGAGGCAAGGGAATCGCATGGACATCATTGGCTGTCGTGATAAACATGACCCGCGAAAGATCGAACGGCACATCCAGGTAATGGTCCTGGAAAGAGAAATTCTGTTCCGGGTCCAGGACTTCCAAAAGCGCCGATGAAGGATCTCCGCGAAAATCTTGGCCGAGTTTGTCAATTTCATCGAGCATGAGCACGGGATTGTTGACCGCCACGCGACGAATGGATTGAATGATGCGTCCCGGCAGCGCTCCGATGTAGGTGCGACGGTGCCCACGAATCTCCGCCTCATCGCGCATTCCCCCGAGGGACATTCGATTGAATTGACGGCTCATCGCGCGGGCGATGGAACGACCGAGTGAGGTCTTGCCGACTCCGGGCGGTCCCACAAAACAGAGAATCGGGCCTTTCATCGTCTTCCGCAATTTGCGCACCGCCAGGAACTCAAGAATCCGTTCCTTCACATCATCCAGGCCGTAGTGATCCTCGTTCAAGATTCTCTCGGCCATTTCCACATCCAGGCGGTCTTCAGACGACTTCGACCACGGCAGAGCAATCAACCATTCGATATAAGTGCGAGAGACGGTGTATTCGGCGGAAGCGACATTCATGTTTCGCAGACGACCGATTTCCTTGAGAGTGACCTCCTGCGCTTCCTCCGACATCCCCACTTCCATGACTTTCTTTTCAAATTCCTTGAGCTCGGCGCCGACATCCTCCTCTTCACCAAGTTCGCGCCGAATCGCCTTCATTTGCTCTCGAAGAAAATACTGGCGCTGGCCCTTTTCCAGTTCACCTTCAACTTCGGTCTGAATTTTTGAGCCCAGTTGCAGCAGCTTCAATTCATGGTGGACCAGGGAGGCGACTTTCTTCAACCTCTCCTCAAGTTCGAAGGTCTGCAAAACCTCTTGCTTATCCTCGATCTTAACACTGAGATTGGAGGTAACGATATCACCCAGGACTCCCGGATCCGTGATGTTGTAAATCGCAATCTTCACCTCATCGGGGATTTGATGAGAATAATCAATCACGCGGTGGAATTCATCCGAGATTGTCCGCATGAGCGCTTCAATTTTCAAGCCCCTGCGCCGATCATCACCCATGGCTTCAATTCGGACCGTCAGATACGGATCGGTCCCGAGGAGTGTCACCCACCGGATGCGAGCCAATCCCTGTACCAGAAGACGAACCGATCCATCGGGGACGCGAAACATCTTTAATATCTGAACCGCCGTTCCGACCCTGTAAAACTGGTCCTCCATGCTTTCGCTCACCGGCTGCGGGATTCGAGCAAAAGTGGCGATCATTTTGGAGGCGCTCAATGCCGCGTTCACGAGTTTCACCATCCGCTCATCCGTCACAACAAGAGGCACGATGACATTGGGGAAAATAATCACATCACTCAAGAGCATGGCCGGAAGCATTTCGGGTATCTCAAGGGATTCCGGCTTTTCCCCTGCTGAAGGCGGCGCGGAAGTGGGCGGCGGCACGGTTGAAGGATCCATTTCAGACATTGCGATTCTCTCCTCCGTCGGCGCTGAACGATGAGGACTGATGAGAGTGGGAGATCCGTTTCGGCATAATAACTTCCAGTAAGCCGTCGCTATAATGGGCTTCTATCTTGTCAACATCAACCATCCTGGGCAAGTGGAAACGGCGTTCAAAGGGTCCGAAATCCATTTCCATCAAATGGTAGTGTCTCTTGGGATATTTTGAAAGTTCTCGCCGAAGGCCTCGAATTGTCAAAGTGGATCCCTCAATCTTTACAGACACCTCCTGACGGTCTATGCCCGCAATGTCCATAATAACGATCAACGCCTCCTGTGTCTCAAAAAGGTCCGTCAGTGGAAGCCATCGCTTATCCGTCGCAATTAGGCTCGGTCCTTTGATACGATAAAAATGCCGAAACAGGAATTCAAATTCCTCGCCTTCCCCCGCGGCACAGACGGGAATATCGCGATCCAACTGGACGAAAGCATGCATTGCTGGTTCTCACAATTATATGAGTATGGAATTATTACAGGAATCCCAAGAAGCGCCCGCTGTTGTCCGAATCGCACGAAACAGAGCGTCTCCTCGTGCTTTGGCATGCGCTTTGTAAGTTCATTAATATAAGCACCCCTCCTCAGAGTTGCAAGCGGCTTTTTGCATTCAAAATAGGGTGCGCTCGGGAATTTTTCCCTTGCATTTGGCCATTCTATGGATTAAATTAATATACTCAGTCGGCATGAAATCCTCCTCGGGTCACTTCGCTGCATCAGCCATGCCAGTTGAGAAAGACAGGAAGCACCAAGGGGTCTGCATCACAAACTGAGACAGTCTGCCCGGCGGATGTTCACGCTATTGATTTGAATAGACTTGCGAATGATGTTGAACGAAAATGAGCCGAGACTCGAAGGAAAAGTGAAAGTGAGAAATCGTTTGATCCATGGGCGACTTGCATTCGTCGTGTTGCTCGTTCTTGCAGCACCGACGATGACAAGGGCACAAAATTATGATACGCTGCGCATTGTAACCCATAACACATTGGGATTCTGTGGTTCGACTTGTGCCGTGCGCATCCCGGCCTTCCGCACCATTCATCAAGCCATTAACGCCGACATCGTGGTGACTCAAGAACAGGTGTCTCAGTCAGGAGTCAATCAATTCCTGAGCGAAGTTCTGAATTATGGGCAGTCCGGAACCTATTCTTCCGCCCCTTGGACGAATGGACCCGATACCGACAACGCCCTTTTCTATAAAGTGAACAGTGTCGCCGTCGTCTCGACGCTGCAAATACCCACCCAGCCTTATGGGGGTGATCGCGACATCAGTGAATATGTGCTAAAACCCAAAGGTATGGATGCCTCGGGGGAATTCCGTGTCTATTCCCTCCACTTCAAAGCGGGAGATACTCCGGGTGATGAAGCCCAACGCCTCATCGAGGCAACGATTCTAAGAAACCATCTCAATGCGCTGGCAGATGGCAGCGACTTTCTTGTTATGGGTGATTTCAATTGTTATGGAAGCACCGATGACGGCTACCAGAAGCTCGTTGGCTCCGAGGCTGACAATTCAGGCAGGTGCTACGACCCTATCAATACGCCGGGAGACTGGAACAACAACTGCTCCTACGCCAGTGTCCACACGCAGTCCACACGCACGACCTACTTGAACCCAGGAGATGGGGGAGCTCTCGGCGGGATGGATGACCGTTTCGACCAAATCCTCTCCTCACAGGCTTTTCTCTCTTCGGGGTGGTTCGAATGCCTGGCTGCGACCTATACAGCCTATGGCAATGATGGCAATCATTGCAATGACTCCATCAACGACCCGCCCAACACCGCCGTCGGGCAAGACATTGCGAATGCACTCCAGCGCGCTTCCGACCATATTCCGGTTTATGTGAACTTTCGGCATCCCATTCCTACGATAACAGTCACCTCCCCAAATGGTGGGGAATCTTGGTATGTCGGCCAATCCGACACAATCCGTTGGAGTGGCACGGGCCTTTCCGGCAATGTTACGATTGGCATCAACCGGAACTATCCCTCAGGAAACTGGGAAACCCTATTCTCAGGAACAGCAAATGATGGCGTGCAGCCCTGGACGGTAACAAGTCCCACAAGCGCACTGTGCCGGATAAGAATTATTGGCGACTCACACGCGCCCGCCCGTGATTCCTCGGATGCGAACTTCACGATTACCGATCCCAACATCACGGTATCCTCTCCGAACGGCGGTGAAAACTGGTATTGGGGTGAGCCACACAATATACTCTGGAGTTCAGGAGCCGGCGGAACGGTGGACATCTCGCTCAATCGCAATTTCCCTTCCGGAGGATGGGAGCCTGTCGTCTCCGCAACGCCGAACGACGGCAGTGCGCCGTGGACCGTTAGCAGCCCGGCGACAGCAAGCGCACGAATCCGAATTGTCAGCACCTCCAATCCTGCGATTCGCGATTCCTCCAACGCGAACTTCGGAATCTCTGACCCTTATCTTGTCCTCATGACCCCTCATGGGGGGGAAGTCTGGACGGCAGGCCACAGTGAGACAATCGAGTGGGAGGGTGCAGGCCTGCTTAGCTCAGACAGCATAAAAATTGAGCTGAACCGGAACTGGCCGGGCTCAGCATGGCAATCCATTGACACGGCCATATACGATTGGTTTGCGCAGGCCTGGCTGGTGTCGGGGCCGGGGACAGCTTCGGCACGCATGCGCATCACTTGCATACGAGAATCCATGATACAAGCCGAGTCAGAGGCGAACTTCATCATCGTGGGCAGCAACGAGCCTCCCCTCATCCTGCACGACCCGTTGCATGACGGAGAGCCGGGAAATATCACGGTTGTCGCGAGCGTCTTTGATGAAGATCCGGGGCCTACTGCAAAGCTTTTCTATCGAGCGGTCGATTCCGTCTCCTATGATTCGACCGTGATGAGTCTCACGGGCAATCCCAATGAATTCGCCGCCACGGTGGGGCCACTCGACGAAGATAACTATGAGTATTTCACTCGTGCCAAAGATGCTGACCTTCAGGTTTCGGAGACGGAAGTCTATGATTTCCAGTTGGCGTCACCATGCGGGATAACCATTGGCTATGACAACGGAAGCGCAGACCGGTACAACTGGGCGGGAGCCGAGGAATTCCGCTGGGCAGTTAAGTTCACACCCACCAGCATTTTCATCCTCTGCGGCGCCCAATTCGCTGTTTCTCGCATCAAACCCGATTCGGCGCATCAACGCATCGCCATCGAAGTCTATGATGACGATGGTTTCGGTCTCCCGGGAACGCAACTCTTGGCCGACACAACGGGCTCGGTCGGGAATGTCATCGGTGGTTTGCCGCTGGACACAACCCTTTGGGCGACGGCCATCCTCCGCGATGAGGCAGGCGAGCCATTGGTTCTGACCGGTGACTTTTTCATTGCCGTCGGCAATCCGGACACGCTGCAATACGAGGCTTTCGCGCGGGACACGACCGGCCCGAACTCCGGCCGAAGCTACCTCTACGATGGGTGCGAGGAGGCATGGTTCAACGAAAATGACGGATGCGACAACTGCAAAGTCGGCAACCGGCTCATCCGCGCCATCGGTTTCTACCAAAGTTCGCCGCAAATCGTCGTCTCACGGTCGGGCGATGACGCCAAGCTGGATTGGACATCCACGGGTGCTCCCTACTATCGCGTTTATAGCTCGACGGAACCTTTCGGCAGCTATGCCTTGGAGGGAAGCACCTCCCAGCCGACTTTCACCGACAATAACGCCATCGTCCAGGAGGTGAAGAAATTCTACCGGGTCGTCTCGTCCACCCAACCCTGAGTCGGACTTGCGAAAAGTGAAGTTTTCGCTTGACATATCGAGCGAAATTCATTATATTTGCTATGGCTTTTGTCAAATGATGAAGGAGACCTACCTTGAAATTCGGCTGGCTTGAAATTGTTCTTGTTGTATTGGTTCTCCTGCTTCTGTTTGGCGGACGCAAGATCCCGGAGCTGATGCGCGGGTTGGGACGCGGTGTCAAGGAATTCAAAGAGGGAATCAAAGAGGGTGAAGCCGACAAGAAGGATGGTTCTCCCTAAGACGCCATGGACCCCCTCCGGCTCCTTTCTCCCTTGGTTCGCACTATGAAACACCATATATTCGGCCACCACAAGTAGGATTTGAGTCATGGCTACCCAGGTGGGACAGAACATGTCTGAGCAGAAATTTTACTCCTCAAAGGAAGTCTGCGACGACCTCCAGATTTCCAAATCCACGCTCTTCAAATGGGAACGAGAAGGCCTCATTACCCGCGTTCGGCGCGATTGGAGAGGCTGGCGGCTGTATGACCAGCACAACATCGAGGAAATCAAGCGCAATATCGAACGCCAGAAGATGCAGGATGTCGGTAATCGTAGCAATTTGATTTTAGTTGTGGACGATGATCCGAGCATTCTCCAGGTGATGAGCCAGCTCCTGAAAACGGCTGGCTACGAAGTCATTACGGCGGCTACCGGCGAGGAGGCGGTTCAACTCCATACGGAGAGACTACCTGGGCTGACATTTCTCGATGTGAAACTCAAAGGCAAAAGCGGCATTGATGTTTTCAGGGAGATTCGCGGCGCGGACCCTCAGGCAACCGTTATCATCTTGACGGGCTATCCCAAAATCGAGGATACGGTGCAGGTCATCAAGGAAGGTGCCTATAACTATCTGACGAAACCCATCAAGACCGACGAGCTCCTCGAGATGGTTCAGGAGGTCCTTGGAGAAGCCGCCACCTAATATGGCCTCCAAGAAGGTTTCTTGTTTTGAACAGGAATTTGCTCAGCCCCGTTGTTACCTGCGGGGCTTGCTTTTTCAACGGCGGGAACATTCGTTCTCGGCGAAAGATTTAACCTATTGGAAGTGATGATACTATTCTTGAGATTTCGTGATGGTTTCACCTGACATCTGGCTTTTTTGGTGGGCATTCTGGTGCTACTTAGCTGCCTTTGCTCTCTTTTCAGTCTATCTGGGAACGGGAAAAGAGCGCATTGGCTGGATTGGGGCAGCACTGACCGGGTGCGGACTTGTGCCGCAAACCATCGGATTCTTTGTGCGCTGGGTGCTTTCACACCACTACCCTCTCTCCAACATGTACGAGTATCTTGCGATTATGAGTTGGATGGCGGCTCTGACGATGGGAATCATGCTATGGCGATACCGTCGGTTGAAAATGGCCGCGCTGATTTCACCCATCATCTTCATGCTGATGGTGACGGCTTCCCTCCTCCCCAAAGAGATCAACATGCAACTTTTGCCGGCCCTCCAAAGCTACTGGCTCACCATCCATGTGACGCTTGCGGCAATTGGTTCCGGCGCGCTGGCCGTGGGGGCGATAATATCATTTCTTTATCTTGTGCATGACCCGGACCTAACTGCGAAGGAAGGACCGCTCGACGGCGGGCGCGGGCGTGTTACTTTAGCTACGGGCATTGGCATTCCTCTGGCCATTGTCATCATTCTCAGTCTCTTTCATGCCCTACCCGCCAGTGCGGCGTCATTCGGTCGCAGCGACAACGCTATCGGCGGAATTGGCTCAATTTTCGCAGCGCTCGGCATCGGGGCACCCCTGGGAGCCATAGGCTGGGCTCTGACCTATCGTCGAGTAGTTCGCCGGAATGCAGAAGTCGCCGGTGGAGGGTATTTGTTTGCCGTGGCCTTCTTGAGCTTTCTTCTGGGCGCGTTGCTGACGGGAATCCTTGTCAAGTTGAATCTGTTCAGAGTAACAGGAGGGAGTCCTTTTCGGATTTTTGAATTTTTCGGCCTGTCTTGGATTCTGACGGTGCCTCTGTTCCTCCTTCTGAACCATTTTTTCCGACATGGCAGGCGACTGGCGAAGTTGAAACTGGATCGCAAACTCCTGGACGAGGTTTCGGCAGGAACAATAAAGTTGGGTTATCCGCTCTATACGGTAGGGGCTCTCTTCGCTGGAGCCATTTGGGCGGAGCAAGCCTGGGGATCTTTCTGGTCGTGGGATCCTAAGGAAGTGGGAGCCTTGATCATCTGGCTTTTCTATTCGGGCTTTTTGCACGCCAGATTGCAGCGCGGTTGGACCGGTACAAGGTCAGCGACTCTCTCCCTGGCCGGTTTCGGAATGATTCTTCTCTCATTCTTCGGCAATTATTTTTTTGGCGGATTGCATGCTTATGCCTAACAGGCGTCATAAACAGCGCGAGCGTGACCGAGGATGCCTGCTCTTCGCTCAACTCCTGATTCGCAGTCTCGGATTTCTTCTCTTGCTCGCACCTGGCGTTGTCCAAGGCGAATACTTTGGAAAAAACAAGGTGCAGTATGAGGCGTTCCATTGGCGCTACATTCAGTCGGAGCATTTTGATGTCTATTTCACGGAAGATGGAGAGGAGATTGCCGAATTCGTCGCAGAAACAGCCGAGCAATCTCTGGAGAAGCTCCAACGCAGTTTCGATTATAGACTCGAAGACCGCATAACCATCATCACCTATCTCTCTCATAACAACTTCGAGCAGACGAATGTCACGATGGAACTCCCGGAAGAGGGTCTCGGTGGATTTACTGAGTTCTTGAAGAATCGCGTTGTGATTCCTTTCCAGGGGAGTTATGAAGACTATCGGCATGTGATTCACCACGAGCTGGCCCATGCCGTCATGTTGCGGATGCTTCACGGCACAGGATTTCAGTCCATCCTTATAGGGGCGGCAACCATGCAATTGCCGCTCTGGTTCAGCGAAGGATTGGCCGAATACGAATCGCGGGACGGCTGGGACGCGGAATCGGACATGTTCATGCGAGATGCGACCGTCAGCGGCTACCTGCCCGACATGGAGATGCTGAATGGCTACATGGCTTACAAGGGAGGCCAGTCCATTCTCTACTTCATTGACCAGCGATATGGTTCTCAGAAAATCGGGGAAATCCTCAACAAGCTGCGCAGCAATCGCGATCTGGAAAAATCCATTAAGACAGCCATTGGCCTGGATATGGAGGAATTCAACAAACGATGGAAAACCTGGCTGCGCCGCGCCTATTGGCCTCAAGTCGCCGATATGAAGGCTCCCGAGGAGTTTGCCGAACGATTGACAGACCATACCAAGTGGCGCAATTTCGTGAACAATGGTCCCGCGATCTCGCCTGACGGCGAACAGGTTGCTTTTCTTTCCGACCGAACAGACTACTTTGACCTTTATCTACTCGATGTGAACACGAAGAAACTTCGAAAGCTCTTGCGCGGTGAGCGAAGCGGGAACTTCGAGGAACTCAAATGGCTGGATTCGCGCATCTCGTGGTCTCCCGACGGTCGGATGATTACCTTCGCATCAAAAGCAGGTCGGTCGGATGCAATCTATCTGCTCGATGTAAAAAAACGAAAGATTCGTCGTTCTTTTCGGTGGTCTCTGGATGCCATGTTCAAACCGGTTTGGTCACCGGATGGCGAGAAGATCGCGTTTGTCGGGGTGAACAAAGGCCGTTCGGACATATACTATTTCGATATCGCCGATGGAAAACTACAGCAAGCCACAGATGATATTTTTTCCGACGACGATCCATCGTGGGCTCCGGATTCCAAATCCCTTGCTTTCGTATCGGATCGGCGCGATTCTTTGGGAGTGCGAGGCGATGAGATGTCCATCGCCATGCATCGTATGGACTATCGCCAACAAGATATTTATGTTCTCCGATTGGGTGATGATCGGGTTCAGCGCATCACTTCCACCGAAACAAACGAGCGCTCTCCCGTTTTCACACCCGATGGCAGGACTCTCGTCTATTCCGGCAATGCCAGCGGAGTCTACAACCTCTACCGACTGAATCTCGAAACGATGGAGAGCGAGGCGTTCACCAACTGTCTGACCGGCTGCCTTCAGCCAAGCTATTCAGCGAATACTCGCCGCCTGGTATTTACAGCACTGTATGATGGAGGCTATGATATCTTTCTTTTGAAGAACGGATTGGAAAAGCCCGCCGTGACACTTGTTCCAACGCCTTTCCGACAAAAAGGGACGGTTGACTTCGAGGAAATCGTGGCAAGTCCCGGCTCCACATCGGGGGGAGTTTCAGGTCATGCGCGCACTTATGCACACTATGTCTTCGCCATCAGCGGTGGACTGGATACCAAAGCATCGGCCAGCGACAGCGCCGAGACGACCACGAGTCGCTTACAGGAGGGAGGTTTTGCCTCCAAGAATTACCGAGTGAAGTTGACTCCGGATTTCGTCTATGCTACCGCCGCTTATTCCAGTTTCTTCGGAGTCCAGGGCTCCAGCCAAATTCTCTTCTCGGATGTCTTGGGGAATCACCTCATCTTTCTTAACACCGATCTCTATTATGATTTCAATAATCTGGACAATACTAACTTCCAGATTGAGTACTACTACTTGCCTCGCCGCCTGAACTACGGAACCAGTTTTTATCGCAATGTCTACTATCTTGATGGTGGACTGGTGCGGGACCGTACCCTTCAGCTTGGGCTCTACCTCGCATATCCTTTTACGAAGTACTCACGGATGGAATTCGACTTCGCCGGGCACATGGTAGACCGAGACCATTATGATTTTGTCAGGGGAGAATATCGGTACACCTCGAAGCGCCGAACGCTGCTTCCGCGACTCGCGTATGTCTATGACGCCGTTCTGTGGGGATTGACCGGACCGGTCAATGGGAGCCGTTATCGGCTCTCCTATGCCTACAGTCCGCGTTTGCAGAGTGCCACATCACGAGAGTCATGGGGCGCCAGTTTCTACATACTGAAAGGGGATTTTCGACACTATATGCGTCTCCGCCAAGGGTATACCTGGGCTTCCAGGATCACGGGTGGATTTTCCGGCGGTGAAAAAGCACAGCTCTTCTTTCTGGGAGGCGTCTCGAATTGGATCAACCGTGAGTATCAGGGAGACTTGCCTGTTGACGATATTGACGATTTCTACTTCGCTTCCTTTGTCGTCCCATTTCGTGGCGGCAAATACTTCGAATTCAAAGGCACGCGATTCTTTCTCACCAACCAGGAATTTCGCTTCCCGATGGTTCGTGACCTGAAACTCGGCTGGCCCCTACCCCTCGAGATTCGCAATATTCAGGGGACGCTCTTCACCGACATTGGAGCAACCTGGAATCGCGACAGCCTGAAGATCACCGAGGATACACCGGCGGGAAGACATCTGCGCGACTTGCATGTCGGCTTTGGCTTTGGACCTCGCTTGCGATTGGGCTTCTTGCTTTTGCAGTGGGATGTTGCCTGGAGGACTGATTTGCTCGAAACCTCGAAACCGAGTTATTACTTCTCCCTGGGCGCAGAATTTTGAGTCAACTCGCACCTTTCACGACCTCATGAAATCGCCTGTCAACCAAGCAACCTTGCCTCATACCATCGCCCGAGTCGGGCACCTTGCGCTCGACTTTTTTAATGAAGCGGGAACCGCCGCCATTCTCATGTTTCGCATTCTGGCAGGCGGCAAAAACCTGTGGAAGGATCGAAAGCTTTTCTTTGAACAGGCGCTCCGCCAAGGCGTCCGAAGCTTACCCCTCGTCATGCTGGTTGGAATTTTCACGGGAGCCGTAACCGCCTGGCAATATAACTATCAATTAAAGGGTTATGTGCCGCTCCAATATCTCGGCGTATCCACTTTGAAGGCCGTTGTCATTGAATTGGGCCCCGTGTTGACCGCTCTCATCATCGCGGGTCGCGTATCGGCTTCCATCGCCGCTGAATTGGGAACGATGAGGGTTACGGAACAGATAGACGCTTTGGAATCCATGGGAATCAGTCCGATTCGCTTTCTGGCCGTGCCTCGCTTCTTCGCCAATCTTTTCATGATGCCGGTTCTGGTCACCTTGGCGGATTTCATTGCCATGATGGGGGCTTCCTTTGTGGCCACGGTGCTCCTGGGGATGACTGCCGCGATGTTTTGGAATCAAATCCCAACTTTCTTTGAGGTCCGCGATGTCGTGGCAGGGATTATCAAGGCCTTAGTCTTCGGCGCGATCACCGCTTTGATGGGATGTCATATTGGATTTGCCACACGGGGAGGTGCGGAAGGAGTCGGCATGGCCACGATTCGCGCTTTTGTGTGGTCGTGTCTTCTCATTCTTGTCATGGATTATGTCCTGGCGATGATGCTTTTCTGAGCGACAAAAAAGCTGGCTTCGGAATTAGGTAAGCGTTGTGATTGAAATAAAGAATCTATACAAATCATTTGGTGCTAAATCGGTTTTGTCCGGAACCACGCTCACCATCGCCAAAGGAGAATCTCTGGCCATCATCGGCCAATCGGGTTGTGGCAAATCTGTTCTTCTCAAGCACATCATCGGACTTCTCAAGCCGAATGCGGGCGAAGTCATTGTGGAAGGAGAAAATATCTGGCGACTCTCGCTGGAGCGTCTCTATGAAATTCGACAGAAATTCGGAATCTTGTTTCAGGGAGCGGCTCTCTTCGACTCAATGAATGTCTCGGAGAATATCTCCCTCGGCCTTCGAGAGCACACGCTCATGAGCGATACGGAGATCGCTGCTCGCGTAAAGGACTGCCTGGCAATGGTTGGTCTGTCCGGCAGCGAAGACCTGAAACCGTCCGAGCTTTCCGGTGGAATGAAGAAGCGGGTAGGCTTGGCGCGGGCGATTGCGATGAAACCGAGCTATGTTCTCTACGACGAGCCGACGACGGGTCTCGATCCAATCACGGCCGATACCATCAACGAACTCATTATCCGATTGAACGAGCGACTCCATGTAACGACGGTCGTCGTCACTCACGACATGGTTAGCACCTACAAAGTGGCGGATCGTATTGTCATGTTGCATGATGGCAAAATCATTTACTCCGGGACGCCTTCGGAGATCCGCGAAACCGATAATCCGGTCGTTCGCCAGTTCATTGAAGGCCGCGCTGAAGGCCCCATCAAAACGGCTTCTACCCGCGCGACATAAACGCGGTGCTCACAGAAAACGAAAGGCCACGCCATATTGTCTTGGCGTGGCCTTCTTGCTAACATTCCGGGCGCTCAGGCGATCTGCCTCGGCGATTCATTGCGGGCGGGTCAGGCGACACCGCCTCGGCGATTGAGCAGAAAAAGAGAAACAAATCCTATTGGATTCGGTTCAGTACATAGATGCCGTCCTCATCATCGAAATAGATTGCTCTTCCATCCGAGGTAGGTTGAGGGCGCGTTCCGGTAGCCGTCAATTGCTCCGCCCCTCCGCCCGTCACGGGAATTGTCCAAATTCCCGCGGTCGAAGCTCCCGATAGCTTCACGAAAGCCGCACGGTTCTCCAGTAAGAAAGCCGCAGGCATAGATGCCCCTATGGCAAGCAAGTGCGGCGAAAGAGGTGAGGTCACCGAAACCGCATAGAGATCAAGAGCCCCTCCCTCCGTAAACTCGTAGATTATTTGCTGGGAATCCCACGCCCAGGAGAAACTGCTCGTAAAGAAAGCGAGAAGTTCGTCGGCAAGACTGTCCAGCGTCAGCGAATATAGTGCCCATCCCTGGGAACCCACCTGGGCAATTTGAAAAGCTATTCGCTGCCCGTCAGGAGATGCCTTGGGTGTCCGGCCCTGCTCGGCAATTCGGATCCGCGTCGGAGGATTGCGACTGATTCGGAAGATTCCCTCGTTGTCTGTTCCGTCCTCAGGGCCCGCGCAATAGAGGACATTTGAGTCTTCAGGGTCCCATGTCGGTGCCGAACCTCTGTCCCACAGTTGCAGTAGCTCCAAAGTCTCAACATCAATCACCCAAATTCCGGCGTTCTCCGTGCCCACCTCGCCGGGTGCGGAGAATGCCAGATATTTCCCATCGCCCGACCACACATAGTCCCAAGAATGAGGAGGCGAGCCCGCTGTAAGCTGAACAACTGTATTCGCCCTCAGGAGATAGATTCCGGCCGTATGATTTGATGTTCCCTCCGCGGCAAATGCCAGTAGATTTCCGTCCGGAGATGGAACGGGTCGCTGTCCGAAATCAACAACGCGAGCGAGCTCCCAGGATTTCGTAGCCGGAGTCTCTTCGTCTTCCGAGCATCCAGAAAGAGAAAAGGCCACGCAGAAGAAAGAGAGTAGCGCCCAGCTTGCTGGGCTATGAAATCGCGTACGCCAATACAGGGTTAGGGTCCACCTTGCAGGGCTATGAAATCGTATGCGATAATGCAGCATTCTGGCCCAGCAAGCTGGGCGCTACGATGATTCAACAAGCAAATCCTTTCGGAAGGAGTGCTGGCCTAATCGCCGTCGAGGGTTTCCAGACCCGCCATGCGCCATTGCCGATCCGGAGACCGACAACGGCGCGCAGATGATTCGATGCATTATCCAATGGTCTTCGCTGCCGCAGTCTCATGATGCCTCATCGGGTATTCCAATTCGAATGTCTCGGAATCGAGCCGGAGAAGCTCCGTGCGACATCGCCGCAACTTGCCCGGGCTGTCCCTTGCCGCAGTTGACGACTCCCCAAAGTGTCCACCATGCGGGGCCAGCGATGGCGTCACATGAACCCCAAAACTCAGGCGTCATACTCTGGTAAGTCGGGTTCTTCACCAAATCCTGCAACTTCCCTCCTCGAATTTCACGCCCCAGTTCGCAGGTGAATTGGAAGTTCAATCGCTTCTGGTCAATGGACCAAGACTTATTCGTTTCCATGTAGATTCCGTCGTCAACTTCGGCAATCATATCATTCAAGTCGCGGTCGCCGGGTTCGAGCGAAAGGTTTCCGTTGCGAATAATGGGAATGTGCGACCAGTCTTCCGCACGACAATTGCCTGTCGAACGGGACCTGCCCAAAAGCCCGGCTATTTCGCGTGAGGTCTGATACCCAACAAAAATCCCGTTCTTCACAATATACCAACGCTGAGCTCGGACGCCATCATCATCGAAGCCGAAAGTCGCCAAGCCTCCGGGGATTGTGCTGTCGCAATACAGATTAACGATGTCAGCGCCGTAGCGAAACTTTCCCTCTTTCTCCAAAGTGGCGAAGCTCGTTCCCGCGAAATTGGCCTCCATCCCCAAAACTCGGTCAAGCTCCGTGGGATGCCCGACCGATTCGTGAATCTGCAGCGCAAGCTGGGAACCGTCGAGAATCAGCGTCGTCCTTTTTCGCGGACAGGATTTGGCCGAAAGCAGAGCCACTGCCTCTTCGCGCACGCGCTCGGCCTCACGCAGAAGGTGTAGACTTCGCACAAGTTCATAGCCCAGTGCCATATATTGCCCGCCGAAGGAATTCGGATAGCTGCGGATTTGCACCTCGGAACCTTCAACGGCCGTTGCCGAGTAACCTGCACCGGAAAGGAGCAATCTCTGGTCAGCGAAAGTTCCCTCGCTCGTTGCCAGAATCCGATGTTCTCGGTCGAAGCGCATTCCGCTCTCGGCAACTCTTATCCGCGGCGACTTCCGGAGAACCTCATCCACGGCGAAAAGCAGCTCCAATTTCTCACTCACAGGAACCTGAAAAGGATCCTCAACGGAGGGAGCAAGCCAAGTCTCTTGGGCGGGAGGCTCCGGAGACAAAACGACATCCCTCTCCTTCGCCATACTGCTGGCGAGCGCGATTTCCACAGCCAATGCCGTCACGCGTCTCACTTCGGACTCCTCGACGCGTGAAGAAGCGGCAAATCCCCAAGCGCCCCGGCAGATGACACGCACGCCGAAGCCTTCGCTTGTCGAAGAGTCCATGTTGGCAATGCTGCCGTTGCGGACGATAATGTTCTCGCGCTCTTTGGTGATGAGGCGAATATCCGCGTAGGTTGCTCCAAGTCTTTTCGCTTCACTTAGCGCGCTTGATGTCAGGGAATTGGATTTCATGCAGATTCGAACTTCGTTTTATTCAAGGAATGTGACGAAATGCTTCTGGAGAGAGTTGTGTCAGAACTCTGTCGTACTCGAGAAATTGAAGCGGCGGATTTTCAGAGCCGGTACCGTGTACGCGCCGGGACCCCAATCCGCGAGCATCGTTTCCGGTTCCCGCGAAATCAGATCGACTTCATTCAGCGCTTCGACGACGGACTGAGTGAAACGCAAATTCTTCAAAGGAGATGTTACTTTTCCCTTTTCTATCAAGAATGTCCCATCGCGAGTCATGCCTGTAAGAACGAGCTTCATCGGCTCGACCAAGTTCGTATAGTGAAACCGGGTGATCAAAATGCCGCGCTCTGTCGAGGCAATCATTTCTTCGACGGACGAATCTCCGGAGGCCAAGATAAGATTCAGGGGCATGGGCCCCTCGACACTCGGCTGAGGAAGTGCATGACCTGTTGTTTCAGCATGGGCTCTCTGCGCCGTCACTCGATCGTGGACAACCGCTTTAGCGACACCCTTTTCGATCAGAGCAATGGGCTGCCTGGGTAATCCCTCAAAATCAAAGGGAAGCCCGCGTTGTAGGGGATGGAAGGCATCGTCATGTACTGTTATGTTCTCTCCAAATATCTGCTGCCCAAGCCGACCCGCCATGAAGGTACGGTCTTCCACAAATCCTAAGCCTCCAAACCCAAACCAGCCCATGAATTGAAAAAGCTCCGCCACCGCCGCCGGCTCCAGGACAACAGTGTAAAGCCCTGGCTCAATGCTGCGAGCATTTCGACTCGCCTCGGCTTTCTCCAGCGCGACAGCTACAAGCTTATCTACATTAATCTCGCCGAAATCCCTATGCGAGGCTTCCGCCCATCCCGACGAATCCCCAGTCTGCACCGACACGCTGAAGGTCCCGGTCGTGTCTTTATGCGAAACGAGCAGCCCTTTTGTGTTGGCAACTGCAAGGGCTCCCCAGCCCGTTGAACAGATCCCCGCCGCTCGCAACCCAGCTTTCTTGCACTTCGATATTGCTTTCAATACCGCAGCGGCCCGGGCTTCAGCTCGGAGCTCCGCTGTCGAGGACTCATAGGCAGGGATGGGCTGGACCGGCCGGGGATTCGGCAATGGCAGAATGTCCGCGGACTCCTTCTGGAACGCGACAAGGGTACTTGCTTTCGCGAAAGCATGCTTCAAACTCGCCGCATCCGTGCTGCTGGTTGAAACGCGGGCCGTACACTTTCCTTTAACTATTCTTATGGTAATTGCCAATCCTTGGCGGGATACATTCTGGGATATGGCATTCTCAGCGAACCTTGTCACGGCATTTTCCGACATTGTGGCGATCACCTCAGCGTCGGCACCGTTAGAGTAGCGCAAGGCGTTTCGGGCAATTTGCTCAATCTCAAGGGAAGGCTCAAGCATGTTCACCTCATGCAGCTATCGAGAGGCACAGTGACCGCCTCCAGTCAATTATGCCTATTTTGCAACGAAAGAAAGTGCGCAATAATGCAAGATGTTATAATACAATCTGTTAAGTAATTTGATTTCAAGAAAAAAACTCTTGACTCGCAAGGTTTTCATTATTACATTAATAGGCACGAATTGGATTACATTGGAAGGAGTTGGTTTGAATCAGACCGACGCTACCTTTCTATTCCTTGGGACCCATCCGGGGACTCTGGACGAAAACGGCCGTCTCAGTATTCCTGCTGATTTCCGTCATGTTATGGAAGAATGCGGCGAAAGCGAGCTCGTCTTCACTCCCGGCCGCAGGGACTTCATCTATTCCTTTCCGCGCAAGTTTTACAATTCCTTTCTGAAGTCAATTGATCCGCTCAACACTTTGTTTAATAAAGAAGATAGCTTGCGCATCAACATCGCCATTCATGCATCATCCGTGCGAAAGCCTATTGACTCCCAAGGCCGCGTTACCTTGCCTATGACGCTCTTTCAGCGCTATGGAATGAGGCGTGATATTGTTTTCAGCGGGTGCGGCAGCCATTTTCTCATCTGGGAAAAGACGGCCTACGAAACCTTCACTCGGGAAAATAGCATACCTCCAGGTGAAGCGTGGGAACGGCAGGAGCAAATGCAGGAACGCACAAAGGAGCTTCTCGATGCCTATTTGCGCAGAAATCAATGAATCCTGCGGAGTTGCATCTATACATTTGACCGGCAACCTGACCGCGGGCGCCATGCGGGAGATCGAAAACTTGTTCGTGAAGCTTGGCGACCATGGAGCCAATCGCGTGCTCCTCGACATGGCCGATGTAACCACGGTTGAGACTCACGCCATCGCAATCCTCATCGGGATCGTCGTGGCCTTGCGAGCCAGCGGTGGCGAGCTCCGTATTGTCAATGCTGGAAGCGGAATTCTCGACATACTCGGCAATCGGCACTTTCGCCAGTTCTTCGGCATCAGCCCGTCCGTCGAAAAAGCGCTTCACCAGCTGACCAAACACGATCCTTGCCGGTTCCAACGCCGACACCAAGCGGCCCTGCTGGCAAATCTCGCGTGACCACTGTTTTCCATCAGCCGGTGCTTCTGGATAAAGTGGCAGATTTGCTTGTTCACGATCCCACCGGCATTTATGTTGACGCCACCCTTGGGGGCGGAGGCCATGCAAAGGAAATCCTGAATCGCTTAACAACAGGCCGCCTGATTGGTTTCGATTGCGATTCTGATGCTATCCGTTGGTGTCAAGAGCATGTGAACAAGAGCAGTGTCCTTGTTCACGCTCGGTTTTCAAATCTGTATGAAAAACTCTTACCCCTTGCTCCCTCGGGAGTGCAGGGCGTGCTTTTTGACTTGGGAGTCTCCTCCTTCCAGTTGGAGAATTCCGATAGAGGATTTTCCTATCTGAGAGACGGCCCGCTCGACTGTCGGATGGACGCCACCTCAGGACGAACCGCTGCTGCTCTCATGAATGAATTGAGTCGCCAAGAGATCCGGCGGCTACTCCGGACCTATGGTGAAGAACCCCAGGCAGCCCGGATCGCGGCGGCCATTGACCATGCGCGCAAGCGAGAGCCGATACACACGACACAGCAACTGGCGAAAATTATTGAAGCCTCTGTGCCGGCTGCGGGAATCAAAGCTCTGGCTCGCACTTTTCAAGCGTTGCGGATTACCGTTAACAACGAACTCGAAGAACTCGACCTCGGTCTTGAGGGTGCCTGGAAAAGCCTTGCTTCCGGTGGACATCTTGTCGTGCTTGCATACCATTCTTTGGAAAGCCGAAGAGTCAAAGCTTTCTTTGCCGACAAAACTCGCGGTTGCACCTGCCCGCCCAATTTGCCAGTCTGTTCGTGCGGTGGTCAGGCGCAAGCTGTTCGCCTGATTCGGAGAGCGATTCGCCCAACGCTGAGCGAAATTCGCGCCAACCCACGCGCTCGGAGTGCCCAGCTTCGAGCCATTGAGAAATTCCAATTGATTTAATATAGCAATTTTCTGCTCAAAAGCAATGGTGATTCTTCCCGGTTCACGAGTTTCTGTGGCGCAGTTGTCTCCTTCTCGCGCCCCGGCAGCTGTCTCAACGGCGCGTCCGCGAATCGGACCATTGCGCATTTTGTTCTTGGCTGTGCTCGGGGGTATGCTGCTGCTGACGATTCCATGGAAAAACATCGAAATCAAGCGCGTGAATATTGATCTTGCGAAGACCAGAAGAGAATTAGCAGAATTGAAAAAGGCTCAAATCCAGCTCTCTGGGGAAATCGAAGCGCTGGCTTCGTATCCGCGCGTCGCCGCGTGGGCAGAAAAAGAGTATGGCTGGACACTCGCTTCCACGCCTCCGCATAAAGTCGTTCTTTCGCGGCAGGAACTGAGTCTCGAAGCCCAAAGCCGCTGGAGTATTCTAAAAGTCAGAAATGAATAGGCAGACCTCTATTCGCCGCCGCGAGCACTTCATTTCCCTCCTGGCCATTCTCGGAGTGGCCCTTCTCATCGCTCAACTTGTCCGCATTCAACTTGTCGGTCATAATTTCTGGGAAAGGGAAGCGCGCAGACAGGAATTGGTGTGGGTCAAGCAGCGAGCTTCGCGTGGCGATATCTTGGATCGAACAGGGCGGCCTCTGGCGGTTTCTCTTCCACTCACCTATGCTGTTGGTTTCCGACCCAACGAATGCACTGACAGAACTTCGCTTCTGAGGCAACTCGAATCCTTGCTCGATCCGATGAACAAAGACTGGAAAGCGCGCGTACTTCATAGCAGCAAATTCACCTATTTGGAGCGTCGCGTTAACCGGCAAACCGCCGAGAAGATAAGAGTGCTGCGCCTCTCCTGCTTGGAACTTTGTCAGGAACCACGCCGCAGCTATCCTTGCGGCAGTCTTGCCGCCTCGGTGATCGGATTTGCAGACATAGATGAAGCAGGTCAGGAAGGGATTGAATTGGCATTTGACGAAATGCTGCGAGGCGGTGTCGGGCAGGAACTTGTCTGGCGAGATGCCAACGGCCAACCTTATTTGGCTTTGTCAAATAATGCGGAAAGTGCCTCGAGTGGAGCCGACCTTCAACTGTCCATTGACATCGCAATGCAGACAATTGTTGAAGAAGAACTTCGGGAAGCGATGCAAATTCAAAAATGTGCACGAGCTTGCGCACTTTTGACGGATCCCCGGACTGGGGAGATTCTGGCTCTGGCCACCTACCCCGGCTTCGACGCCAACCATCCGGGTCTCGCACTCGCAGAGAATAAGAAATGTTGGCCCATCACCGATGTCATGGAACATGGGAGCACACTCAAACTCTTTGCCTTCGCCGGTGCGCTTTCAGCGAATCTCTTCAGTTCAGATGAGGTGGTTTTTTGCGAGAACGGTCGCCTGTCTATGCCGGGCACTGTCATCCACGATGCGACGCCACATGGCTATCTGACTGTTGCCGAAGTCCTGCACAAATCATCCAACATCGGGACCGTGAAAATCGCTCAGCGCCTTGGCAAAAATAGTCTCTATGAAATGGCACGCTGTTTTGGCTTTGGGACGCTGACGGGGGTTTCTTTCCCGGGCGAGCAGGCTGGCCAGCTTCCTCCACCTCACCAGTGGTCAGGAACGAGTCTGGCGAATTTCGCTATCGGCCACGGGCTCAGTGCGACTCCGCTGCAAGTCGCGATGGCATACGGCGCTGTTGCCAATGGCGGGTACCTGATGAAACCGCTGATTGCCAAACGAATCTTTCATCCTTCAGGCACGATTGAAGAAGTGAATCCCACGATTATCCGCCAGGCTCTTCCGACTTCGGCGGCACGAAAACTTTGCGACCTGCTCACAGGCGTCATTGCGAACGGAACCGCGCAGGCTGCTGCGATTCCAGGCTGGCGCGTTGCAGGGAAAACGGGAACGGCCCAGAAAATAGACCATGAGAAGCACCAGTATTACAAGGATCGCTTCATCTCGTCTTTCGTTGGCTTTGTCCCGGCGGACGCTCCCTGCTACTTGATGCTCGTGTTGGTGGATGACCCGCGAGGCGAATATTATGGTGGGCAGGTCGCCGCACCCATCTTCCGCGATGCGATGACTCGCATCTTGGAATCCTTCCCTCCCACTCCAACGGAACCGCTCTTTGCCCCAACCGGTGCTTTTGCGATGGAAGATCGCGAGAGTTCCAAAGAGCCTCCTGTGGAACAGAGCTTGTCCTCCCAAGTTCCGAACATGGATTTCGAGGTCGCTTTCGCTGAAGAGGTCAAGACAGGTTTCATCAGAGTACCGCCGGTCGAGGGTCTTTCACTGCGCGGCGCTATTCGAGAATTGACTTCTCACAATCTTGCTTTTGACATATCGGGAGGCACCGAGATTATTTGTCAGAGTCCATCGGCCGGAAGTCTGGTGCCTGTCGGCACGGTCTGCTACCTTCTTGGTTTGAACGATTAGTATTGCGGCGACACATTTCTGGGGATGCCGGTGGCAAAAAGACTGACACAGCTTCTTGAAGAGCTTCCGACTTGCGAGCTTATCGGGCGATGTGATTTGGAGATAAACGGCATTTTCTATGATTCGCGCCGAGTCGTTCCGGCATCGCTCTTTGTTGCTATCCCCGGATTCCAGCATCATGGCACCGAATTTCTCTCTGAGGCCGTGACCCGCGGAGCGGTCGCCGTTGTTACGGAGCGACAAATCGAGAAGATGTCCCATATTACCCAAATCGTCGTCGCGGATGCTCGTGAAGCCCTCGCTCTTCTTTCGTGGAGCTTTGCCGGACATCCTGAAAAGCGACTGCATCTGTGCGGCGTCACAGGTACAAACGGAAAGACGAGTATCACCCATCTTCTGCGGGCGATGCTCGAAGCCGCCGGCAAAAGAACCGGTCTTATCGGGACCCTCTCCTATGAATTCGGCACTCAAAAACAACCTGCGTCGCGCACCACGCCGGAGGCCTCGGATTTGGCCGACCTTTTTGCCGGAATGACGACGGATGGCGCAACCCATTGCGTTATGGAAGTGACATCCCATGCTCTGACTCTCAAGCGCGTGAAAGGATTGAATTTCACGGTGGCCGCGTTCTCGAACATCGGTCATGATCATTTGGACTTTCATGGAACCTTCGAGAATTATCGCCGTGCGAAAGCCCTTCTTTTTGAGAACCTGAATCTGGAGGCCACCGCTGTCATCAACATTGATGATGATTTCGGAAAGGAACTGGGCAAGTTCACGCGAGCGAAAGTCTTGCGCTGTTCCTTGCACGAAAAAGCCGATGTGCAAGCGGTAAAAGTCTCCCTCGAACCGAGCGAGATACACCTTGATGTGAGACTGCCGAATCGTTCATGGCATCTTCACTCATCTCTCATCGGCCGATTCAATGCATCGAATGTGCTCATCGCGGCTGCCTGCGCCTACGCTCTGGGACTCGATGAAACAGAAGTGCAGAAGGGATTGGACGAAGTGCGCCGCATTCCGGGAAGAATGGAAATGATTCGCGGAACGCATCCGTTTCTTGTGGTCGTGGATTTCGCGCATACGCCGGAGGCTTTGGCCAATGTCCTCGACACCTTGCGCTCGCTGAAACCTGAACGGATTTTGGCTCTCTTTGGTGCAGGAGGTGATCGCGACCGCGGGAAACGACCTGAGATGAGTCGTGTCGTCTCCGAGAAGGCCGACGAGGTATTTCTCACCAGCGATAATCCGCGGTCGGAAAATCCCGAGGCGATTCTCGATGATTTGGAGGTGGGAATCCTTCCCAATGTACCGCACTGCCGCAACGCCGACCGGCGCGCCGCCATTCAAATGGTCCTTCAAAAGGCTCGCCCGAAGGATTGCGTATTGATTGCGGGCAAAGGCGCTGAGACCACTCAAGAGATTCAGGGAGTGAAATATCCCTTCGATGACCGCGAGGTCGTGCGCCGTGTTCTAAGCGAAATGGGCTACGAAGCGTGAAAGGATTAACCTTCGGTTTCGCTCAGCGTCATGGCGGTGGCACTTTGAAAGGCTTGTCCGAAAAACAGCCCTTGCCGCCCATTTCCATTGACACGAGGACTCTGAAGCAAGGCGAGATATTTTGGACTTTGCAGGGGAGAAGGGACGGACAGGAATTCATCTTTGATGCTTTGGGTCGCAGGGCGAGTGCTGTGGTTATCAGCGAGAGTTGGTGGGAAAAAAATTCCGACGCAGCGCAGAGGATCCCGGTCGCATGGATCGTTCCCGAGCAACTTCACACTTTGCAGGCCGTTGCGAAAGCATGGCGAAACGAATTGACCATCCCTCTGGTCGCCGTCACAGGCTCGAACGGAAAAACAAGTACGAAAGATCTCATCGGACGAGCCCTTGGAGCAAAATACTCTGTTGGCACAACAGTCGGAAACTTGAACAACCTCATCGGTGTTCCCCTATCTCTCCTCTCTCTTCGAGCGGAGCACGAAATTGCTGTGATTGAGATGGGCGCCAACCATCCGGGCGAAATTGAGCTTCTCTGCAGAATCGCGATGCCGACCGATGGTCTTATCACTTCAATCGGGCGCGCCCATCTCGAGGGTTTCGGAAACATCGAACAAGTTGCGGCTGCCAAGGGTGAGCTTTTCGATTTCTTGGCAGAAAGCGGGCGCGCCTTCGTGCCCCTCAGCGATAGCCATTGCGTCCAAGCATCTGAAAAAGTGAAACGGCGTGTGGGTTACGGCTTTGAACCACCGCCAGCCCATTGGAAAGAAACTTATTTTCAAGGCCGACAACTTCAATTGACAGAGGAAGCGCGACCTGTCTTTCAATTCATGGACACCGAAGTGCAGCTTCGTCTTTCCGGCAAGTTTTGGGCACGCGCCGCGCTGGCCGCACTGACGATTGCTGCCACTTTCGGCGTGGAACCTGCCCGCGCTGCCAAAGCCGTCGCGTCGTGGCAAGGTATTTCCGGTCGAACTCAAATAAGGAGACTTCACGATATGACCCTCATTGATGACACCTACAATGCGAATCCCGACAGCATGCGCTCGGCGCTCGAACTTCTGTGTGATCTTTCGGGTCAACGCCATATTGCTGTTTTGGGAGACATGGGTGAGCTCGGCACTCATGCAGAAGCGGAACACCGTCAGCTTGGCAAGGACATTGCCAGTCTGAGAATCAATAAGCTCTATTGTTTGGGCGCGCTCTCAAGCATGATGGCCGAAGAAGCCAGAAATGCCGGAACCGATGCCTGGCATACTGAGAAATCCGAGGAACTCATTGACCGGCTTCGCAAGGACCTCGTTCGAGGCGACACGGTTCTGTTCAAGGCGTCGCGCTCTGTGGCACTCGATGAAGTGATTAATGCACTGATGGTCTGACAGTCATGCTCTATCACCTTCTTTTTCCCTTGCGCGAATATTTTTCGGCGCTCAATCTCTTCCGGTACATTACTTTTCGAGCCGCAGGGGCAGCCGTAACGGCTTTGCTCATCTCGTTCCTCGTCGGTCCGGCGCTGATTCGCGCCCTGAGAAAGCACCAAATTCAGGAAGCGATTCGCGTTGATGGCCCGAAAACGCATTATTCCAAAGAGGGAACGCCGACGATGGGCGGATTGATGATACTCGTTGCCGGTGCCATCCCCACGCTGCTCTTTGTGAACCTCACGAACTTCTATGTGATTTTGGCCCTCGGTGCCTTCCTCTGGATGGGGCTGATTGGCTTCTTGGATGATTATCTGAAAGCCATCCAAAGGAAAAAGAAAGGACTTGTCGCACGCTACAAGCTGCTGGGACAAATCTCGCTTGGCCTTGCCATTGGTCTCTTTATTTTGGTCTTTCCGTGGCTCTTCGGGGAGAATTTCGAGGCGAATGTCACGGCAACGACGACCCCGTTTCTCAAGGATGTCATGTTTAATTTCGGCATCTTCTATGTTTTGATGGTGATTCTGGTTATTACGGGAACATCGAACGGCGTCAACCTGGCAGACGGACTTGACGGGCTTGCGATTGGCATGTGCGCAATTTCCGTGGCGGCGTTTGCGCTGATAAGTTATGTGACGGGCCATGTGAAATTCAGTGATTATCTCAATATCGTTTATCTCGAAGGTGCGGGCGAACTCGCCATTTTCTGCGCCGCTCTTTTCGGAGCGTGCCTTGGTTTTCTTTGGTTCAATGCTCATCCGGCTCAAGTCTTCATGGGGGACACCGGCGCTTTGGCTTTGGGCGCAGCCATTGGCACCATGGCGATCTTGGTGAAGAAGGAATTCTTTCTCATCGTCATCTGTGGTGTCTTCGTGGCCGAAGCCGTGTCCGTGATTCTTCAGAGATACTACTACAAATATACAAAGCTCAGATTCGGCACAGGCCGCCGCGTTTTCCGCATGGCACCTTTGCACCATCACTTTGAGGAACTCGGCTGGGCAGAACCTAAGGTGGTCGTTCGTTTTTGGATTGTGCAGATTCTGCTTGTTCTGGTCAGTTTGACCATGTTCAAGGTCCGCTGAGCATGCTTTCGCTTGTCGGTCAGCGAGTTGTGATTATTGGAATGGCTCGCAGCGGAATCGGAGCCGCCAAGCTCGCCAAACGGCTCGGTGGATATGTGCTCGTGAGTGATGAAAAGCCGAAGGAAGATCTTATGGAAGCTGTTTCAGTTCTCGACACGCACCGCATCGCGACGGAAACGGGCGACCACAAGCGCGCGATGAAAGAAGACTGGGATTTGGCCGTGGTGAGCCCGGGCGTACCTTCGAACCATGTGCTCCTCCGCGATTTCGCACAACGAGCCATCCCTGTTTGGAGCGAACTTGAACTGGCCACTCGCGCATTGGGTTGCCCTTGGGTGGGAGTGACCGGTTCAAATGGAAAAACGACAACGACGCTCATGACCGCTGCGATCTTTCGCGAAGGCGGTCGGCAAACAGAAGTCGCGGGCAACATCGGAATCGCTCTTTCGGAGCTTGCCCTTGACCTTCCCGCGCAGGCCATCGTTGTTGTCGAGGTTTCCAGTTTTCAGCTCGAATTCTCTGCCACGGTCAAGCCAGCCGCTGCCGCTTTCCTGAATCTGAGCCCCGACCATCTGGATCGTCACGGAGATTTGGACACTTATATAAATGTGAAGGCTCGGCTATTTGCCAATCAGAGTACGGATGATGTTTTCGTTGCGAACTTTGACGACCCCTATGTGCGCGATATCGCTCGACACGCTCGCGCTCAAATCATTCCCTTCGGCTTCAATCTGGACCGCGGTGTAACCCTTCGGGACGGCCACATCGTCTTCCACAATGGCGCCGGATGGCAGGATGTTCTGCCAGCCGCTGAGCTGCCTCTCCCCGGTCGGCACAATCTCGCGAATGCAATGGCCGCGGTGGGACTTTGTTGCAGCCTGGGCGTGAAACCGGAAATCGCAGGAAGAGCGCTGCGCAAGTTTACTCCGGTTGAACACCGACTTGAATTTGTCCGCGAATTGCGACAAGTCAAGTATTACAACGACTCAAAAGCCACAAATGTTGACGCCACGATTACCGCTCTTCAAAGTTTCCAGAATCCGATTCTCCTTATCGCCGGAGGTCGAGGCAAAGGCGGCAATTTCCAAGCGCTGCGGCCGTATCTGCGCCATGGCGTCAAAGCTCTCCTCGCTATCGGAGAAACTGCCGAACAGCTCGAAGGGGAGTTGGGAGATCTTGTGAAAACGCTGCAGGTTGTGTCGTTGCAGCGCGCAGTTGAAATGTCACACACTCTTGCGCAGCCGGGTGACATTGTGCTCCTTTCGCCTGCATGTGCATCATTCGATCAATTCCGAAACTACGAGGAGCGCGGCAGAGCTTTCAAAACCTTCGTGAACGAACTGACATGATTCCACACAGTATCATCTGCGACAATCGGCAGAACGGCAACGACAGCAGGGGATTCGACCTGCCTCTTGTCCTGTTCGTCGGGATTCTGCTCTTTGCCGGGGCGATGCTCGTCATGTCTTCCTCGGCAGCGATTGCCTACGCCAAAGACAGCTACACGCTTTCGATTTTCCTCAAGCATTTGATTCGTATGGGGCTCGGAGTCGCCTTGATGATTGGCCTCGCTTTTTACGACTACCACCGCCTTGAGAAGATCGCAACGCCGTTGGTTGTCACGACGCTCATTCTATTGGTGTTAGTCCTTTTTTGGCCATTGAAGTCGGGGGCAACTTCTCACCGTCAACTCTTTTTGTGGTCTCTGAATCTTCAGCCCGCCGAGGTCGCAAAATTCGCGTTTGTTCTCTACTTGGCCTATTGTCTCTCCTATTGGCGCGTTGATCCTTCTTCAGGTATTGATAAACATCTCATATTGCGCTGCCTCTTGCCGATAGGTCTCGGCATCGGACTGATTCTCTGCGAAACGAATCTTTCAATGGCCGTTATCATCCTTGCCAGCGCACTTGCAATGCTATTCCTGGCTGGTATCTCCATGAAGATTCTTGGGGCAATCATGCTGGCCGCTTCTCCGGTATTGGCATTCGTCGCATGGGCCATTCCCTATACCCACGCTCGCTTGGTCGGTTATTGGACGACTCTTCTTGAGCCATCGCAAGCTCGCTTTCACACCCGGCAATCCCTCATCGGTCTGGGAAAAGGAGGATTGTTTGGGCACGGGCCTGGTCAATCCACATGGGCTTACTCGCACTTACCTATCCCTCACAAGGATTCCATCTTCAGCATTCTCGGTGAAGAACTTGGTTTTCTGGGTTGTGTGGCGCTTCTGGTCATCTTTGCCTTCTTCTTCTGGCGAGGGATGAAGATTGCCAGAAATGCTCCCGACCAATTCGGGTATTATCTTGCTCATGGAATCCTTCTTGTCATCGCTTGCACTCTCTTCATCAATGTGGGAGTCGCGGTCGGACTCCTCCCTCCTACCGGCCAGCCACTCCCTTTCGTCAGCTATGGGGGCTCGTCGCTTGTCATGTCGCTCGCAGCGGTGGGGATTCTTCTCAACATATCTCGCCAAGGCGTCTGTTCAGATGATCACTCATTGGAGCCATCCTTTCTGTGACCGTGCCGAAAAAGCGAGAAGAGCTCCGCGTAGTAATTGCTGGAGGTGGAACGGGGGGCCATCTCTTTCCGGCTATCGCAATCCATGAAGCTCTCGCGGCTTCGTTGAAAGAGCAAACAATTCGCGTGCTCTTTGTTGGAACCCGTCGAGGCCTTGAAGCGCGGCTTCTTCCCCGACTCGCGCTGCCGATAAGGTTCCTGTGGATATCGGGATTCGTCGGCAAGAATCCGTTGCGAAAGCTTCTGACCCTTGCTCAGTTCGTCGTAAGTTTCTTTCAGAGCGCTATTTTTCTCATGTCCTTTCGCCCTCATGTCGTCGTTGGTACGGGTGGCTTCGCGTCAGGGCCAATTCTCGCTTGTGCGCAACTTCTGGGCTTCCCCACTCTGTTGCAGGAGCAAAATGCCTTCCCCGGACTAACGACGAGGCTCCTGGCGCGTTTTGCAAGGAAAGTATGCGTTCATTTCCCCGAAACAATTGCGGGGCTGCCTCGTCCCGAACGAGTTCATGTGACAGGGAATCCTGTCCGTCATTTTCTGAAAAGAGTCGAGCGGGAGCAGGCGCGAAGTTTCTGGGGATTGGACTCCGAACAACCGGTATTGCTGGTTTTTGGAGGCAGCCTTGGTGCGCGAACCATAAACAACGCCTTGGCGGATACTCTGGGAAAAATCCTGGAAAAGGCGAATGTCATCTGGCAAACCGGACGAATGGGCTTGCCCGAAAAAACGGACCGTGCGTTCTGTGATGACGCGATGGCCACGCACCGATTGATTGTGCGGGAATTCATTGACGAAATGCCGATGGCGTATGGCGCAGCAACTTTGGCCCTGTGTCGCGCAGGAGCAATGACTCTATCCGAGCTCGCGCTTATGGAGCTTCCGGCGATTCTGGTTCCCTTCCCTTTTGCGGCGCATCAGCATCAAGATTGGAATGCTCGCGCCTATGAGAGCGCCGGTGCCGCCCTGCGCATTCCAGACGCTGAGCTCACCGGCGAGAGCTTGTGTGATGCGGTCTTGCCCCTTCTGTCTGATCTGCCACGCTTGGAGAGAATGGGAGCAGCGATGCGGACTCTCTCCAAGCCTCACGCCGCGACGGATATCGCCAAAATGATTTGCGAATTGGGAGGCATTACATGATACACACTCTCCCCTTCCGCCGTGTCCGCCATGTTCACATGACGGGCATTGGTGGCTCCGGAATGAGCGGCATCGCTGAAGTCCTCCTTAACCTTGGCTTTCGCGTCACCGGCTCGGACCTCCAAGCGACCGATGTGACCGCGCATTTGACAGCCTTGGGCGCCGACATCAAAATCGGGCATCGTGAGGCAAATGTTGAAGGAGCCCATGTCGTCGTTTATTCTTCGGCGGTCCGCCCTGAAAATGTCGAATTGCGCGCCGCACGAGACAGCCGCATTCCCATCATCAGCCGTGCGGAAATGCTCGGCGAGCTGATGCGTATGAAATTCGGCATCGCCGTAGCAGGCACGCATGGAAAGACGACGACGACCTCGATGATTGGAACCATTTTGCAAGATGCAGGCTTGGACCCCACGCTCATCGTTGGCGGCATTATCCGAACGCTCGGGTCGGGGGCTCGGCTTGGCAGCAGTGCATTTCTTGTGGCGGAAGCCGATGAGTTCGACCGCTCTTTCCTGAAGCTATTCCCCACTCTGGCCGTTATCACAACCATTGAAGCCGAGCACTTGGACACTTACCTCGGACTTGAAGAAATCCAAGATGCCTTTGTGGAATTCGCCAATCACCTTCCTTTCTATGGCTCCGCAATTGTCTGCGGCGATGATGCAGGCATTCTGCCCATTATTCCCCGGCTCAAGCGTCCGGTGGCCACCTATTCCATCGAGGGCGACGCCGATTATGTCGCCTCGGAATTGGAATTCGACGCGATGAAGAGTCGCTATCTGCTGCATCAGTACGGCAAACCTATCGTGAAGGTGCAGCTTCAAGTTCCCGGGGCGCACAATGTGGCAAACTCTCTTGCAGCCCTCGCGGTCGCTGCCGAGGTAGATATTCTTTTGGACGCTGCGGCGAAATCGCTTGCGAGTTTCACCGGTGTACGACGGCGGTTTGAGATTTGTGGTGAAATTGGTGGCGTGCTTGTCGTCAGCGATTTCGCTCACCACCCGACCGAAATCCGAATGACGATTGAAACAGCGCGGCGAGGTTGGAAACGCCGTCTAGTCGTTCTCTTTCAGCCGCATCTGTTTACGCGCACGCGGGATTTTGCCGAGGAATTCGGCAAGGCGCTCGCGAGTGCTGATATTGTCCTTGTTGCCGACATCTATCCCTCACGGGAAAAACCCATTCCGGGGGTCACGGGACGGTTGGTGGCAGAAAGCACGCGTGCCGCGGGATGCAGGCAGGTTTACTTCTGCGCCGAGCGCGCAGCTATTGATGAGACTCTCCCGAAAATCCTGCGCGAGGGAGACCTTTTGATTGTGATGGGAGCCGGAGATATTTGGAAAGTAGCCGAGGAGTTCCGTGCGCGAGGAAATTCGTGAGCATTCTCTTCGGCAGCTTCTGAGACAGGGCTTCTCTTTTGTGCGTGAATGGGAACCGCTTGGGCCCTGGACCACTTGGCGCATTGGCGGACCGGCGCGACTCTTCGCCCAGCCTTGCTCCATGCAAGAACTCCTCTCGTTTCTTGAAATAATTCGAGCGGAGCAAATCCCGTGGTTCTTCCTCGGGCTTGGTTCGAATGTGCTCGTCTCCGATAGCGGTTTCTCCGGTATGGTGATTCATCCCAAGGGCGAGTTCACAAGAATTGAGGTTCAGAACCACACAATCACGGCAGGCCCCATGGCGCGGCTTCTGGATGTGACCATCCTCGCCGCTCGTCATTCGCTCTCTGGAATGGAAAACCTCTGCGGCATTCCCGGCAGCATGGGAGGCGGTCTCTACATGAATGCAGGGGCCTTTGGCGGCCAGATTTCGGATACATTGGAGCGCCTCGAATTGCTTGAAGCCGACGGGTCTATTCAAGTCCTGAGGCGAGCTGACATTGATTTCGATTACCGTGCGGCTCCTCGACTTCAAAAGGGAATTATTCTGCGCAGTTGGCTTTCACTGCAGGACAGAGACAAGCGATTGGTATGGGCAGCCATGCGGAAAGTGTGGCAGCGGCGCCGCGCAAGCCAACCTCTCGGAGTGCCTTCGGCGGGCTCGGTTTTCAAACGCCCAGCCGGAGACTTCGCAGGCAGGCTCATTGAAGCTGCCGGAGCCAAGGGGCTTCGCATCGGCAGGGCGGCCGTTTCGGAAAAACACGCCAATTTCTTTGTCAATATGGGTGGTGCGACAGCGAGCGACATGGCGGCTCTTATCTGCAAAGTGCGTCTCCTCGTCTATGAGAAATTCGGTGTGCGACTTGAAACCGAGGTAAAACCCGTTGGCTTCGCGAAAGACCCGTTCGTCATCGAAGGATGAAAGTTCCCGTGGTCAGAAAGGGAAATGGCGACGACGCCTCGTCATCCTTGCGATCTTGGGATTATCATCGCTGCTGTGGGGGCCGCCTGCCATCCGATGGGGAATGGGGTGCCTGACAACCGCTCTCGGCAGCTATCGCGTGCACTCCCTTCGCGTCCTCGGAGCAAAGCATCTTGATACGAGTGAGATCGCGAATTTGTCCGGCATCGCAGAAGGTACTCCGCTCTTTCGCGTCAATCTCAAGTCGGCTTGCGAAAAGATTCGTTCACATCCGTGGATTCGCTCGGCGATCGCGGTGCGCCGTTTTCCCGACACAATCGAACTGCGCATCACGGAGCATGAACCCGTTGCCCTAATCAATGCGCGTACGGTATGGGCGGTGACATCGGAGGGTGTCCTGCTTTCGATGAGGCAATCAAAAAGAGGTTGGGATTTGCCCTTATTGCGCGCCAGAGATTTGCCTTCAGCATCCGGCGGACATTTGCGCGACACGCTTGCCTGCGCCCTTCTGGCGCAATCGGTCGCCCTTCGGCACTGGACACCGCGCGTGTGGAAGAACCTTTCAGAACTCCTGTGGAGAAATGGCGAGATGTGGGGCGTGCTTCAAGAGGAAAACATCGAAATTCGACTGGGAAACGGCGTGCAGGAAATCGGCTGGAAATCGCTGGAGAAACTGCTGATTCAACTCAAAGCCACGAAAAGACTGGCTGATGTTGGATTCATTGACTTGAGGTTCAATGGTCGCATCATCGTGCACTATGACCAACACGTGCAGAGCGATGGAACCTAATCCTTAGCAGGCCAGAGTGCCAAGACGAGAATCTTTCGCATTTCATTAGAACATAGAATTGAACTAATCTTTCGTGAGGGAAAAGGAGCAGAACCATGAATCGCTTTTCGTATGCAGATGAGCCCGAGAGCAAGCCGTTCCTGAAAGTGGTTGGAATTGGCAATGCCGGAGGCTACGCAGTAAACTGGATGATTCACGAAGGTCTCCAGGGTGCCGAGCTCGTCGCGGTCAACACGGATATTCAAGCCCTGGCCACGAGCAGCGCACTGCATCGTGTTCAAATCGGTCGGACGGTCACCCAAGGCGGAAGCGCTGGATTTGACCCTGAAATTGGTCGCAAGGCCGCCGAAGAAGACCGCGACGCAATCAGCCAGGCTCTCGACGGAGCTGATATGGTCGTCCTCGTCGCGGGCATGGGCCGTGGAACAGGCCAGGGAGCGTCTCCCTTTGTGGCCGCGGTGGCACGCGAGCGCCGTGCGCTGACCCTTGCGATCGTTACCAAGCCCTTCTCCTTTGAAGGAAAAACACGGATGCAACAGGCAGAAACGGGAATTGAAATCCTGAGAGATTGCGTGGACGCCATGATTGTTATTCCCAATCAGCTCCTTATCCGAAACATCGAATCTCAAACCTCTCTTACCGAGGCCTTTCACCAAGTGGACAACTTCCTGCTTAAGGCGATCAAGGGGATAACGGATTTGGTTACCGTATCCGGACCGTGGAGTCTCGAAATGGCCGTTTTGCGCAAGGCGTTGACCCAGAAAGGATCCATATCGCTGGGAATGGGAGCCGCACGCGGCGACCAGCGTGCCATTCAAGCCACGAAGGAGGCCATATCGTCTCATCTGCTGGAAGATATCTCGTTACGCGGAGCCCATAATATCCTGGTGAGTTTCACGGGAGGCCAAGATATGACTTTTCGTGAGATTGACGATGCGACGAGAATCCTCTACGATGCGGCAGGCGAAAACGCCGACCTGCGTGTCAGCACCGTTGTGGGTCCGACCGTTAGTGAGGACATCTCGGTGACCGTCATCGCCACCGGTCTCAACGGACGACCCACTTTGCGCCCTGAGTTTCTCAAGGTGGGCACGGTTGACTCTGTTTCCAATGGCCGACGAGTGCACAAGGCCTCGAAATATCCTCCGACTCCTGTGCCTGTGATGGAAACGGTAAATGGAGAGAAACGACGCGTCGCTGTCGGTGAAGAGGAACTTCCCTTGAGCAGTCTGGAAATCCCAGGTTTTCTGAAACAATAACGACTTCGGGAACGAGTCGAATCAGGCAGAGAGGGGTTCGCAACTAAACGGGTTGCGAACTCCTTTTTGTAACGGGAGACTAACAAAACTCCATTGAACCCAAAGAGGGTCGAGGTTGTCAGGAAGCGAGAGAACCGTCGCGTCCTTCCAACGCCGTCGCTCAAGAGAAACCATTGCACCGATTTGCGTAGTGGATAGCAAGTTGCAAAAAATATCCTGCGGAGTTTCAAAAATCCTGCAATTCCACTTGCACAATTCAACTTACCCTGAGCCGATTTCTCGACCCCAACCGCCGGGCCGAGAAAGGCGAAAAACCAGAGTCTTCAAGAGAAAAATTGGAGGACCCCGACCGAGCCAATTCGCATAACCTTCCAGACCCACAGAGTGTCCCTGGGATGGCACGGGTTTTGATATATAGGAGGCCGATGACAGACCTCTGAGGGCGATAGGGTAGAAACCGCGAGCCCTATCCCAATTCAATGATGTGATTAGACGCACCGACTTTCGGTGCGGTGATATGAAGAGAGTGAGCGACGATGAGCCGACGAATTGTTGGATGGATGTTTTTTTGCTTTGCTTCCCTTGGATTTCTCGCCCCGCTTTACGCTGGCCTGCGTGATATCCTTCCTCCGCCCCAGCAAATGGGCCTCCTCAGCGATGAACCAATGCAAGTTCGAGGATCTCTCTATCTTGTCGTGGCCAATGGCCTGAGCGTTGAAGAAGAGAAAGTCGTCGGTGAAGCGGTGAGGCTTATCGAAAATGGCCTTCGCGTCTCTCCCATAGTTGTCTCCGAGTCCGGTTATCACGATGAACGCCCGGCACTTTGGATGGCGACTGCCGATCATTGGCCTGCTCTCGAAGCGGCCCTTGATTCGGTGGAAATCCCTGCCATGTCCAATATGCCGCCTCCCGAAGGATACCATCTCTATGTGGGGCGCGACCGAATCCTTCTGCTGGGTCGAGATCTCAACGGACTTCGCTATGGACTTCTGTCGCTGTCGAAACTTATGGCTTTCTTCGGCGGGCAGCGAACGATTGATCGAGTCTATATTCGCGATTGGCCCGACCTGCCCCGCCGGATGATCACTTTCAATTCCTCGCTTGAACCTACCGGCGATCTGGACAGCCTCCTTGTGCGCCTCCGTCAGGCCTATGAATTCAAAATGAATGAAGTGGAATGGAACAATACTTATGCCGGCCGCGGCACCGATTGGAATCCCACTTACCTGTCGCGAGCCATCACCGCACGTGATTCCATCAAAGCCTTGGGGATGAAACTCTATATGTCAGCGGATCGCACGGGGGCGGTGGTTGACAACCTGTGCTGGCAAGAGGGCCTTCCGGTCCTTGGGCAATCGTTGATCATCTCGGGCGACACTGCTCAGGCGGCGCCGAATCCGCCGCTCACCGTCGCCAATCCGGGATTCGAGGAGTTCGCGAATAACCAGTTCGTGGGATGGGGAAACAGCCAGGCCGGTTATCCAACGATTTCGCAGGACACGGTTCAGAAACATGGAGGCAGAGGCTCTCTCAAACTCCAGTGGCCCGGAAATCAACAATCCAAGGTCTACCAATATTTGGCCATCCAGCCGAACCGTCTCTTCCGGCTCAGTTTCTGGTATAAGACTTCGGGCTACTCAGGACTGATTCGCGTCCTGCTGTTTCGCACCGAATGCAACAATCAGCAGATTTTCCTCCACTACTTCAGGCCTTCAGCCACCAGCGAATGGACGCAGGTGAACTTGGAAGTTCATAGCATGATGTGTGACACCCTGCTCCTCTATTTCGGTGCCTCGCTGTGGAGTGGAGGCACCCTTTGGCTCGATGATTTTTCCATGCAGGAGATGAATCCTGTATGGATGCTGAAGCGAGACGACACCCCGCTTGCTGTCTATGAGGAACCCGGACACATTCCGCTGCAAGAGGGCTCCGGCGGTGATTTTGTCATCGAGGAGACTTACTCGCAGAGCTACGGCGACTGTTACGTGCACTACCCTCGAATCCGGCGCGTGCAAGGTGGTCGTCTCATCAACGGAGATCGGATTTCAATGGACTGGTATTGCGGGTATGCCTATCGAATCACTCCGTCAGAATACCGTCGAACGGTCTGCTTCAGTTTGCTCGAACCGCTGGCCTACTATCAACAGAAGGTATCGAATTGCGACAGCCTGTTCAAGCCCGATGGATTCAAGATTCACATCAATGAAGTTCCGATTGCCAATTGGGATCCATCTTGCACTTCCCGCGGGTTGGCGCCGGCGGAACTTCTCGGTTCCTATGTTCGCCAAATGTATAATATTATCCAAGCTCGGCGACCGGGAGCGCCCGTCCAGGTCTATGGCGATATGTTCGACCCAAACCATAATGCCAGAGACTGCCATTGGGGCATCAATGGAAGCATGTCCGGCTCACTTCCTGAGTTGCAGGGAATACCTATTGCATTGCTGGGACTCATAGGAGATAAAGTTGACAGCAGCTTGAATTACTTCTCTCAACAGGGTTTTCCCTCGATTGCCGCCCACGGAGGAGGCGGGTTGCAGACGGGCTTAATTGAGACTGAGGCAGCTCGCCGCTACAAGGGCGGGGGCTGCCAAGGGGCCAGTCTATATTCATGGTATTGGAGCGATTATGACTCCATTCCCGGTTTCGCCAGTATGACTTGGAATCTCGGCCCTCACATCCTTCACAAACCGATTGTCTTTGCAGATTCCGCCGCCACCGCGCACATCGCCACGGAAATCTATCCAGATCGTCAGCCACCGTACCTTCAAATCAGCCTCACTTTGGCTCGGGTGCAGTATCGCCTGCTGCCGGGCGGTTCATGGCAATCGGCGAATCTTGTGTCACAAGGCGCTGATGTTTATGCAGCCGACATCAATCTCGCCGCTCCGGGAACCTCGGGCATCGAATATTATATCGAGGCAAAGGATTCGCGCAATCGCACACATACTGCCCCCGCTGACGCTCCCTTCAGCACCTTCTCCGCAAACTTCCCGAAGTATGGCGGAGAAGAACGCATCGAGAATTTGGAATCCCCCGTTGCCACAATCACCGTTGCCGATGGGCGACCCGTAGTCCGCTGGACGCCGGTAAGAGGCGCGACTGCCTATGAAGTTCATACTGGTCCGGAGCCATTCTTTACGCCCAGTCCATCCACCTTGCGGACAACCATTCTGGCGCCCGGCACGGTCTATGTCGAGATGGCCTCTTTGTCCATGCTGCCTGCGCGCTTCTTTTATCGCATCGTCGCCAAAGACTCTCCCGTGCAAAAAGGCAACGGTTCAAATCCAAGATAGATCCTTACTCGCGTCGTCCGACAAGAAAAATATCCAAGCCCATCGGCTTGGATAGATTCCTTAACTCGTCTCCAGCGGCGCCCGTGTCTACGGAAGCATCCCGCGCATTACCATTGGCCGAGCAGGCCGATGAGTCCTACGGCGAATGCCACGGAGAAGTTGATAGCTTTCACCACGACAAATCCTCGTCGAGAATGCGCCAACATCGGTAACATTCCGTGCCCGTCTTGAACAATGGAGCTTGCGAGCAGCACACTCAAGGGCACGATTCCCTTGGCATACATGGTCACGAAAATCAAATGAGGACCAGACTCGGGAATAATTCCAATCAAACAGGCCACAATTAGAACAGCCAACCGACCCTGCTGAACCCACGCTTCAATATCGGCATGCTGAGTCAGCAGTCTCGTGATCACCAGTGCCCCCATCGTCCAAAGGAAAATCCTCGGAACATGTTTCCGCGCCACATGCTTCCAAAGATGCTCTTCCAGAAAGTGATCCGAAACCGTTACGACGATGAAAAGTCCGACGGCGGATGACAATAACAAGGTGATTCTGACCCAATCCTGTTCCGTGGAACCCACCCTTCCCACAAGAAGAGCGAAAAGAAAGATGCCCAACGCCGCACATAGAGTTCCGCGAGCCAGAGTACACTGTTTGAGCTGAGTCCAAATGCGCGCACCCGACCAAAAGGCCTCAATCTCCGCCTCATGCACTTCGTAACCTTCGCATCCCAGCGCTTTCAGTGTCGCTTGTTTTTTAACAAACCTGTCCACAAGCCATCCCACGCCGAGACCCAGCGCAAAGAGAATCGCTGTGATTTTCAGAGCCGTTCCGGGAAAGAGAGCGAACATCACGAACGCTTCATCGCCGCTTGAGGCGATCATCGTTGTCACCACAGCGCCAAGAGTCATGATGCCGTGCGCATAGAGGGAAACAACGGCAAAGGAGCCCAGACATCCGGGAACAGCACCCAAAAAAGCCCCGAGCAGATATTGACCGACGCGCATTCGAGCAAAGCCTTCACGCCACTTTCCTGCCGTGAGGACATTGAGGTATTCAATCACGAGCATCATCACGAAGACGAAGCTCGTGATCATCACGCCTTCTTGAAGAACCTCAATAACCATCCTTATTCCCGTGCAGTAAGTTCTTCATAGATGTCATCATCTTCTCAGATATTCAAGTAAAGAATGTAAAGACCCGCCAAGGTAATGAAAGCGCCCGAAATTCTTTTCGACCAAACGGAGAAGTTCAGCACGCCTTTTGACTGAACGGCTTTCTCTACAAGACCTGTTGCTATTCCCGCCAACACAATCAGAGCACAGTGGCCAATGGCGTACACAAATAGAAGAACGACACCATAGACAATTTGGCCTTGGGTCGCCACGAACGCCAGAATGGCCACCAAAACGGGCGTCGCGCACGGCGACGAGACGACGCCAAACAGCAGGCCGAGCAGAAAAGCTCCCAGTACTCCTCTGCGCTTGGGTTGAAGTTTCGAGGCAAACGGAATATTGATTTCAAAAACACCTAAGAGCGATAGCCCCATCAAAATGGCGACCCCAGCTACAATCCAGTACCAAATGCGTCCCACATCACCCATCATCTGCCCCATGAGAGCAGCCAGAGCGCCCAGGATAGTGAAAGTAATTACGAGTCCCAGGGCAAAGACCAACGCATAAGCTGTGGCTGCCTTCCGATTTCCCCGGGCATAGCCGCCCACATAGCCAATCACCGCAGGAATGATTGCCAAGACACAGGGTGATGAGGCAGAAAGCAATCCTCCAACAAATACCGCGAATACCGCAATCGAAGGATTCTGCTGCAATGCCTGGGCAATGTTGTCAATCATCTCACTCCCATGAGCTTCAGTTGAGCCTCAATGTCTTCTTTGGAGAGAAATCCCTCGTGGCGTTGAACCTCACGACCGCTCGCGTCAAAAAAGATTTGCGTCGGAATCACGCGGATTCCATACCGCCGCCCCGCTTCTTTGTCCTCTTTCACATCAATCACGGTTACTTTGGCTCGACCTGCATATTCTCTCGAGAGTTCGGCGAGAATGGGTGCCATCGCCTTGCAGGGTTTGCAGTATTTGCTGCCCAGATCCACTAACTCGGGAAGGCGAGATGTTGGACTTGGCGGCGGAGTGCTCGACGGCTTCAAATCGGAGCCATGTTTTATGAGAATAATTCCCGCGATGGCAATGACAACTGCCAAAAGAATTGCGATGCGCAATGATTTGCTCATTCGTGCCTTTCAATCCATCTCATGTTATGACTCTGACAACCACTGCTTGACTTGTTCCCGTGAAGGAATCTTCCCGCTGCACTTCACCACTCCGTCAATGACCAATCCGGGAGTCATGAGAACGCCGCGTTGAGCAATCAGACTCGGCTCCTTGACCTTGGTTACGACATAATCTTGGCCCTCCCTGAGGCCAAGTTCGGTTGCAGCCTGCTGCACAATCGCATAGGTCTTCTCGCACCGGGAACAACCCGGACCCAGAACCTCGATAATCATTGTGTTTCTCCTTTTTGCAGAAGCCGATGAATATCGTCCACCGTGATATCCCACTCCTGCCGGTCTCGTTCTCGACCAGTGCGGTCGAGAAGCATAAGCACCGGCACCTCCCACACAGCAACAGAATCGGCCGCCAATGTGTCTGTATAGACATCTATGGTCTGATAGACGAAAGCGGGATTGCTCTCCAGCATGGAATCGCACACTGCCAGCGCCGCTTTGCATCGTTCCATCGTGCATGAACAGGCGACCGACGCATAATACAACCTGAAATACGACTCACCCTGAAAATCGCGGTAATCTTCCTTCGCAGCCACTCGCTTTTCGTTCTGGCTGACATCCGTTTCGGCCCTGCCGCACCCGCACACCAGACACAGAAGCGCGAAGAGCAAAACACAGCGGAAACCGATACTCCCATTAACCATAAAACACTCCAAAGATCATGCCCACGATTGTTGACAATACGACAACCAACGCCGCATATGCCATTGTGCGGGCAACGCCCATCACTCGACAGAGAACGATCATGCTGGGCAGAGAGAGTGACGGACCTGCAAGGAGCAATGCCAACACCGGTCCTTTGCCCATACCCAAATCCATCAGAGCGCGCACAATCGGCACCTCCGTTAGGGTCGAGAAATACATGAAGGCTCCAAAGACGGAAGCCAGCAAATTATTGCCAAGCGAATTGCCGCCGACCCAGCGCTGAATGACGGATTCAGGCAGCAGCGCTTTAACCGCACCTGCAATGAATACTCCCACAAGAAGAATTGGAAATATCTTCTTGAAAAGCCCCCAAGTCTCCCTCATCCAGTCCCCCACTTCGGAGCGCGAGTACCACCGGGCGACCATGTAGATGGTCAGGCCGAGGAGAATCAGCGCAATCGTGCCTGGCAACCATTTCCCCGCAATTGTCAAAATCATTTTGCCGTCTGGATTCTCGAAGGCTGCATTGATAACCAGGCCAATCGTTGACGCAGAAACCAAAAGCCCTACCATCGCTGCAAAATAGACTCCCACTTGCCACAGAGGATGCCGCCTTTGCTCCGCGGGAAGAACCAGATTTCCTTGCGCAGCACGAGCTTTCTGCTCCGAGTGTCGAAACAGAAACGCCATCATGAGGCCGACGACAATCGAAAAGGCGATTGCTCCGATGGCGCGCGCTACGCCGATATCCAATCCCAACAGTCGCGCCGAATAGACAATCGCCAGAACATTGATCGCAGGGCCTGAATAAAGGAAGGCTATCGCCGGACCCAAACCGGCTCCTCGCTGGCGAATGCCAGCGAAAAGAGGCAATATCGTGCAGGAGCAGACAGCCAAAATTGCACCGGATACCGAAGCAACGCCATAAGCGAGGATTCTGTTCGCGCCAGCGCCAAAATACTTCAATACGGCTTCCTTGCTGACAAATACGGCAATCGCCCCCGCGATGAAAAATGCGGGAATCAAACAAGTCAGAACATGGGCGGATAGATATTCCAGAAGGGCTTCCAAGCCGCTCTGAAGAAGTGTCACCATATTACAGTCATCCCGTCTCTTGGCGCGACAAACCTACAGCGATGCTTTGATTTCTTGAGCTCTCTCTTGAACAGACGACAGCAACATCTCATCAGCGAGCCCCAGAACCTTGAACACTCGCGGTTCCTTAATCCAATAATATTTGGAGACTCCCTCCTTGCGACACCCCAGGATTCCTGCGTCTTGCATCTTCACTAAATGCCGACTTATCACCGATGGATCCTCACGCATCATGGGAGTGATTTCGCAGGCGCATCGTTCCCCTTGTCGGAGGAGATACAATATTTTCAATCGGGTCGGCTGGGCAAGAACCTCCAGAAGACGCGCCTCCAACTCTATTTTTCTTGAAGTAACCATAACTATACTTGTATCACTGCGCAATCATGCACTAATATAACAAAAAATTTGGCAAAGTCAAGATCCACTCTCTCCCTTGCCACCTTCTGCGGATTCGCCGATTTGGCTCCTATGATTCCGCCACGCGCAATCGGTTCAAGGCGCGCATCAACGCCGCCCGCGCTCGCTCCATATCTGTGCCCTCCGCCGCCTCTTCCAACCGTTTCACCGCTCGGTCACGGGCTCGGCGCGCGCGCTCGATATCAATACTTTCCTTTCGTTCGCAGGTTTCAGCCAAAAGGACAATTTGATTTTCATGTCCTTCGAGGTAACCGCTGGAAACCGCAAAATCAAACGAATCGCTCGGTTCATCCACATGCAACTTCCCGATTCTCAGAGCGGCCATGATGGGGGCGTGCTCAGCCAGAATCCCGAAATCGCCTTCCAATCCCGGGGCACGCAAATGAATGACCTCCGATTCGTAGACTCGCCCTTCCGGCGTGATGACTTCGAGCTTATAGCTTCGTGCCATACTTGTTCTATCGGCTTAGTTGTTTCGCCTTTTCCTGGACTTCCTCGATCCCGCCACACATGAAAAAGGCCTGCTCGGGAATATCGTCGAATTCACCTTCGCAGATTCCCTTGAATCCCCGCACGGTATCCTTCACCTTGACATAAGCTCCCAGGCGCCCCGTGAAAGCCTCTGCCACATGAAAAGGCTGAGATAAAAACTTCTGAATCTTGCGTGCGCGTTCGACAGTGAGCTTGTCCTCATCCGAAAGTTCGTCCATACCGAGAATTGCGATAATATCCTGCAAATCCTTGTAGCGCTGCAAGATCTCCTGGACGCGCTTCGCTGTGCTGTAATGCTCCTGTCCAATGACATTCGGATCCATGATGCGAGAAGTGGAATCGAGGGGATCCACAGCGGGATAAATGCCGAGCTCAGAAATCTGTCTCGAAAGCACTGTCGTCGCATCAAGATGTGCGAAAGTCGTCGCCGGTGCTGGATCCGTCAGGTCATCTGCGGGGACATAAATCGCTTGCACCGAGGTAATCGAGCCCCGTTTGGTCGAAGTGATGCGCTCCTGCAACGCTCCCATTTCCGTCGCCAAGGTCGGTTGATAGCCCACGGCGGAAGGCATACGTCCCAAGAGAGCGGAAACCTCGGAGCCTGCCTGGGTAAAACGGAAAATGTTATCAATGAAGAGAAGCACATCGCGTCCTTCGACATCGCGGAAGTATTCGGCGAGCGTCAGTCCTGTCAGTCCCACGCGAGCACGGCAGCCGGGCGGCTCATTCATTTGTCCGAATGCCATCGCCACTTTCGAGTTCTTCAAAGCCTTCGGATCCACTTTCGTCAGATCAAACTCGGCGACGCGAAAATCTGCTCCATAGTCCATGACCTTTGATTCAATCATCTCTCGCAGTAAGTCATTTCCCTCACGAGTGCGCTCGCCCACACCCGAGAAGACAGAAATGCCTTCATGTTCCTTCGCAATATTATTGATGAGCTCGAGCAGAATCACCGTTTTGCCAACTCCCGCCCCGCCGAACAGACCGATCTTGCCACCTTTGGAGAATGGCTGAATGAGGTCAATGACCTTAATACCGGTTTCGAGCATTTCCGCTTTGGTCTCTAAGTCTTCGAGCTTTGGGGGTGGACGGTGAATCGGATAATGCATATCGGTCTCGATCGGCCCGAGACCATCAATCGGCTGGCCAACAACATTGATGAGGCGGCCCAGGGTCGCAGGTCCGACCGGAATCGTAATCGGCCCTCCCGTGTCAATTACTTCCTGCCCTCGAACGAGGCCATCGGTGGAATCCATCGCGACGCATCTCACCATATTGTCCCCCAGATGTTGCTGCACTTCGAGAGTGAGAACACCGCCTCCATCTCGGATAATATGGAGAGCATTGTAAAGCGGCGGCAGTTCCGAATCGGCGAACGATACATCCACCACCACACCAATGATTTGTCGAATAGATCCCTTTTTCACCAGCTAATATCCATCCATGGGTTATGCCGAGATTGGTCCAAGGCGTTTCAGAATTTGGTCTCGCAACGCTTCATGTCCGCGCGTCCAACGATGATCCAAAGTCAATCGGAAAATATCACTCACTTCTTGCGTCAAATTATTGAGATGCTTCTCGACAAACGAAAAGACAAGGCCGGGCTGCTTCTTGCCCACGGTACGCAGAGCAAAAACCAAATTGCGGCGAACATAATCGCTTCTATCCGACAGCAAGGGTTCCAACAGAGAAAGCAAGCGCGGCCCGATTTCCGGGTGTCGCAAAAAGTAGCCAAGTAACGCATTCGTTGTCGCCCGCCGCACGCGATAGTCCGCATCCCGAACCCACTGACTCAACACCTCGAAACAGTAATCGAGATGGAAAGCCGCCAATCCCTCAAACTCGCCGTGCGTATCGAAAATATGGGCGGCATATTCGCGCACTTCCCAATTCTCATCGGCGGCCAGATGATGCGCAAGCTCCATCCAGGACGCAGGATTGTAGCGCGCCAGCCGGGACAGAAGCACGCATGCCAAAGCACGCGTTGCCGGAAGTGATGAGCCCACCAAACGCAATACCATTTCAATGGATGCGGCTGGTTCTTTTTCCAGAACTGCCCCGAGTTCGTCTCCCAACTGCAGAAGCGGATGGAAGGGGTAGAGCTTCAGCTCGAGCAGATAGGGGTCCAACTCCTTCGCGACATCAAACGCTGTGCTCCCGTCCTTCGCGAGCCGACGAAAGAGCGCGACGACATCCTCAGTCAGGGTCATAAGTCATCATGAAACGGGCCAGAGAGTGTTCCGTTTCCTAACTCACGAGGCCGTTCGGTGCGCTCGATAAGGCTTCGCAAATCCTGCAAATCAATGTAGTGGGATCCGACCGCCATGCGCAGCTCGGAGGCAATCCAGTTTTGAGTCGAAACGACGCAGATGCGCTTGCCGCGAGAACGCAAGAGTTCGAGTGCGCGTTCAAAATCGCCGTCCCCCGACAGCAAAATCGCCTTGTTATAATTGTCCACGGTATTGAACATATCCATGACGATTTCGATATCGAGGTTGGCCTTCTGAATAGTCTCGCCGGTTTCCGAGTCGAAAATCGTCTTCAGATGCTTCGTCCGCACCGTATAGCCTGCATACGCCAAGAATCGCAGGAAATTCTCGTCGCGCGTCTCGGGAGCGGATTTGACTCCCATATACCAGAAGGCGTCCGCCAACTCATCGTCGCCTTTCAGGGTCTTCAGGAGTTTGGCCGGATCAAAAAACCACCCAAGCCCCTTTTTCTGCGTATAGAACATATTGGCGCCGTCAACAAAAATGGAGACGCGAAGCACTCGATTGTTCATCTCGGTACTCACTCTTTAGTTCATATGAGAGCGAATCTATTTCAGTCCCTCGGCGCCCGACACGACTTCCAGCAATTCCTTCGTGATAGCCGCCTGCCGAGCCTTGTTGTAATGCAGTGTTAGAGTATCAATCAATTCGGCCGCATTTTCCGTGGCATTTTCCATGGAGGTCATGCGCGCTCCCATTTCGGCGGCATAGGACTCCAGAAGCACTCGCCACAGTTGCACATTGACATACCGAGGAAGAATGGCATTCAGAATCTGCGAAACGGATGGCTCGTATATAAAATCCGTGCGACTCTCACCAACTTCAAATGCGTCCGGCACAATCGGCAGAAGTTGCTCACAAATAACATATTGTTGAACCGCCGATTTGAATTCATTATACACCAGATAGACTCGATCCATGCCATGCCGCTCATAGCGACCGATGATGATCTCGCCCAGTTTCATCGCATGGCCAAAATTCAAGTCGTTGAAAAAATTGGAAAGAGATGAAAGGATGCGCGCTTCGCGGCGAGTGAAAAACTCCGTTCCTTTCTTGCCTACCGTAATCAGGAAGAGTTCCGATTGCGCCTCTTCCCGCATGATCCTCTGCGCCTCTCGAACGATGTTCGTATTGAAGCTGCCGCACAATCCTCGATCTCCCGTGACCACAACGATGCCGACGCTGCGAGCGGGGCGCAGGTCGAGCAGAGGATGGAGGCTGCGGTCCGTGCGCGCCGCCAGATCTCGAATGACCTGACGCAGCTTCAGAGAATACGGTCTGGCTTTGACGATATTCTCCTGCGCGCGCCGCAAGCGTGCGGCCGCCACCATTTTCATCGCTCGAGTAATCTGCTGTGTAGATTGAACCGAGGCAATGCGGCGCCGAATTTGCTTTAGAGATGGCATCCGCGTTTCAATCCGTGCCGGTAGCTAACATATCGATTGCATTTCTCATGGTCATCGTCAGGTCGGAATCACCTCGATAGGGCGAATCTGCAACTCTGCCCCTTGACCATGCAGAGGCTGACCGACGCGCTCAAGAGTCAATAACGCCAAACCCAGATACATCTGATCTATCTTCTTGGGAACATGGCGAACAGCATAGAAGAGCCTCCTATCCAGCCAGAAACTCATTTTATCAATACTCCGCTCATATTGAAGCGTGTATCTGTGGCGCTCGCCCGGCGCCAATCTATCCCAAGCTTCCGCCATGGCAGCGAAGGCCTCCGTTTCTGCTGCGCCACCCGGCGGGGTCATCCGCATACAGAGCGCACCTGCAAGCGTTCCGTTGGAAACCGCCCCAAAAGCAATGCCGCTGCGCATGTCACACAAGAAGAATCCCGCCATGGCGTCGCGCAAAACAGAGGGATCATTGTTCGAGCAGATGACCGCAAACTCAACTTCCAAAGTCAACACTCCGCTTTCCGGCACGGCGATGGGCTCTTTGCTGATCACAAGATGCTTGAAATCATCGAATGGAGAGGCCTCCGCCTTGCGTGTGAAGGGATTCACTCGCAGAATCAGAGTTTTCTCTCCAAAATCCACTTCGGCTCCAGGTTCTTCAAAACGCCAAGGGCCTTCCGGCCCCGGACTCTCGAAAATCTCCCACTTGTCGCTTTGAAGCTCTTCCGCCGACCAATCTTCAAATATCATAGGCAAATCCACCGTTTAGAACTGCTACTCAGAAAGACAATCTTCCTCAACTCTTCCCACTAGTGCTGCTTGCGAAAAGGTTTGATTGTTGAGTCATCTTCAGTATTCGGCAGGGCGCAAACCCCTTCTCGGGAACGATGGGAGACATGCAGAATGCGTAGCGCCCAGCCTGCTGGGTTATGATGCTGCAGGAATCTCCCGACGCACATGCGTCATCGCGATTCAGGAGAGTAACAACGCCCAAATTGGTCAACATTATCATAGGCGATTTTATAGCCCAGCAAGCTGGGCGCCACGCGCTCAAGGGTCGGCTGCCAGCAGCCAACACCGCTCTTCGGCAACACGCAAACCTTAATGAAAGCAGCACCAGGCGGGATGCTCCTGCGTCCCGCAGTTCCGCACGCAGGAGCGTGCGGCTTAGTGCGGAAAAAAACGAGACAACCTTTTGAGAAAGGGCCCTGGGACTCCATTTCCTATTCAATGGAAAAAGTAGCCCGAAAATCCTCGACAAGTTCTTTAAGCTGCGTTTCGAGCTCTTCGTCCAACTTCTTCCGATTGGCAATTGTCTTCAGCGTGCTTGCGCCATTTGAACGGAAATAGCGCATGATTTCCGTTTCACATCGCTTCACCTGTGCCAATGGAATATTGTCGAAATAACCGTGAGTCGCCACCCAAAGAATCGCCACTTGCTCTTCGACGGGCCACGGGCTATACTGCTCCTGCTTCAGGATTTCCACCAGCCGCTCACCGCGGGTAAGCTGCGCCTTGGTGGCCTTGTCCAAATCCGAGCCAAACTTGGCAAAGGCAGCGAGGTCCCGATATTGCGCCAAATCCAGACGAAGCGAACCCCCAACTTGACGCATCGCTCGTATCTGAGCATTCCCACCAACGCGCGAGACCGAAATTCCCACATTGATCGCTGGGCGAATTCCCGAATAGAAGAGTTCGCTCTCGAGAAATATTTGGCCGTCTGTAATTGAGATGACATTCGTCGGAATATACGCAGCAACATCACCCGCTTGCGTTTCGATAATGGGAAGCGCTGTGAGGCTCCCGCCACCCAGACTGTCCGTCAGCTTGGCCGCCCGCTCCAGAAGGCGCGAATGCAAATAGAAAATATCACCCGGGTAGGCTTCACGCCCCGGCGGACGACGCAAGAGAAGCGAAAGCTGGCGATAGGCCCAGGCATGTTTCGTTAAATCGTCATAGATACAAAGCGCATGCCGACCATTGTCGCGGAGGTATTCGCCAATGGCGGCGCCGGAATAAGGCGCCAGAAATTGAATCGGTGCAGGTTCGGCCGCCGTCGAAGACACAATAATGGTATGCTCCATTGCCCCCGCATCTTCGAGTGTCTTAAGCACCCTGGCAATCGTCGAACCCTTCTGACCAATCGCTACATAGATACAGATAACATCCGAGTTTTTCTGGTTAATAATCGCATCAATGGCGATGGCGGTTTTCCCCGTCTGGCGGTCACCAATAATAAGCTCGCGCTGGCCTCGACCAATGGGAATCATTGCGTCAATGGCTTTGATGCCGGTTTGAAGAGGCTCTTTAACAGGTTGCCGTGTGATGACTCCGGTGGCCTTGCGCTCAACCGGATTGAATTTCGTCGTGTTGATAGGCCCTTTTCCGTCGAGAGGAAATCCCAAAGGATTGATCACACGCCCAAGAAGCTCATCTCCAACCGGCACCTCCACAATGCGCCGTGTGCGTTTGACCTCATCGCCCTCCTTAATCAGGGCATCGGAGCCGAAAAGCACCACGCCAACATTGTCCTCCTCGAGGTTCATGACCATGCCAAAAACGCCATTCGGAAACTCAACGAGCTCACTCGCCATGACCTTTTCAAGTCCGTAGACACGCGCGATGCCGTCACCGACATAGACGACCTGGCCGATTTCGTCCACGGCCTTTCCGGCACGAAAGCCGGCGATTTGTTCTCGTAGGATGCTGGTAATCTCTTCCGGTCTTATTTCCATCTCAACTCCGATTAAGCGAATAGAACTCTACCCTGCCGCGAGCGTCTGGCGCATCTCGAAGAGCTTTCGCCGAAGGGAACCATCTTCAAGCCGATCCGGCCAACGCACCAGCAGGCCTCCAAGAAGCGAAGCGTCCACGAACCAAGTGATCACGGGCTGCTTCTCCGTGCTCCCTCGAAGATATTCCGTTATCTTCTCCTTGAGGTGGGGATCCGGCTCGAATGCCGTCGTGACGGTTACCATGATCTCGCGATATTGCTCACGCCAAAGCACCTCAAACGCGGCGATGACTTCAGGAAGAATGGTTATTCGTCGTTTGGCGAGCAGAACACCCAAAAATCGCTTCGTGATTTCGCTCAGCCGGTCGCCGAAGACATTCTCCAGAAGCTTCTGTTTTTGCGCCAGCCTTGCCGTAGGCGCGCTCAGAATCTCACGAAACTCGGGCGTCTGAATTTGCAGCTCGCCCAAGAGCTTCAATTCAGCCCGAACTTTCTCAAGAGCATCTTGCTCCGTGGCTACTTGAAGAAGAGAACGCGCGTAGCGTTTGACCAAAGGTCCCGAGTGCATCAGACCGTTTCCTCAAGACTGTCACGAATCAACCTCTCATGGTCCTCTCGCGTGATAACGCGACCCAACAATTTCGAAGTCGCCTGAGCCGTCAAATCCGCCACCTCTTCGCGAAGTCGCTTGCGCGCGGATTCCTCCTCACGAGTAATCTCCGTTTTCGCTCGCTCCAGCATTTGTCGGGCTTCGGCCTTCGACTGCGCGACCTCGTCTGCGCGAACCTGTGCAGCCGTCTCTTGCGCCTCTTGGATAATTCGAGCCGCTTCCTTCTTCACTCCGGCGACCGTCGCTTCATATTTACGAAGAAGCTGACCCGATTCCTCCCGCTCTCGCCGAGCGGTCTCCAGGTCCCCTTTGATGGTGGCTTCGCGGTCCGCCAAGCCTTTCAAGATGGGCTTCCAGGCGAATTTTGACAAAACCCAGAGGAGAACGAGAAAGAGAATAATCGTCCACAGAATTGACCCGGGCTCCAAGCGAATGATGTTTTGCAGTCCCATGGGAGTGCCTCAAATCGTTGACGCTGAAGGCGCTACTACTTCAGAGAGATTAAGAGACAAATGACCGCATTGAAAAAAGCCACGCCTTCAATTAGGGCGGCAGAAATCAGCATGGCCGTCTGAATCTTGCCTGATGCTTCCGGTTGGCGGGCAATGCCTTCCATTGCACTGCCGCCAATCCGACCGATTCCAAGCGCTGCCCCGAGAGTAACGAGTCCTGCTCCCAAGCCAGCCCCCATGATGCCAAAGGCCATTCCTTCCATAACCTATTCCTTATTTTGGATGTGGTTTATGATAGATAACGCGATTGATAAATCTTGTCGTCAAGCGGACCGAAGCGCACTGCCGTGCGGCGCTACAAAATTCTGCCCTCGTTCTGATGATCCCTAATGTGCTGGATGCATGCTCATGCCAATAAAAACAGCGGAGAGAATTACAAAGATATACGCCTGCAAGAAAGCGATGAAGATCTCGAGGAGAGAAATCGCCAGAGCGCCGGCAATTGAAAGCGGCGCAATCAGCGGCGTGGCAATGAGACCCAAAAAGGCCGCCACGACCGCATGACCTCCAAGCATATTGGCAAAGAGTCGCATGGTCAGTGCAAAAGGTTTCACAAAGAGGCCGATAATCTCGATGGGAAGGATAATCGGCACAACGAAAAGCGGGACACCCGGTGGAATGAAGCTCCGCAGATAGCCGATCAGCCCTTGCCTCAGGATGCCCATCACAATCATGAGTAGAAGCGTCAGCGACGCCAATCCCGCCGTTACATTAATATTACCTGTCGGGCTGGCTCCCCACGGAACAAGCCCCAAGAGATTGCTGAAGAGAATAAAGAAAAAGAGGGTGAGGAAATAGGGCATGAATCGGTGGCTTTCCTCTCCCAAATTCGGTCGAACCACATCATCGCGAAGGAAAACAACAATCACCTCGAAGAAATTCGCCAAACCGTGCGGCACCACTTGCTTTTTCCTATAGGCTGTGGCAATCAGTAGAATCAGCAGCAACGCCGCCACGACCATCATCAAGACATGCTTCGTCACTTGAATCGAATAACCGGCAATGTAGAATTCCGGCAAGGGAATGTGAAAACCGAGAATCTCATAGTCCGGCGCATCAAGGAGGTGATGCTTCAGTGTTGTGACGACGGCGCTCTCCCCATTTCCTTCATGGCTTGTCGTTTCTGAAGCCATCGCAGGACAAAGGGATGCCGCGAAACACAAATACGAAATCAACGCGGACGCAAGAGGCAGGAGATTAGGGCGGGAGCGTCGTGGTGGGATTCGTATCATTTTGGGAAGGCAGAAAACCTATTGTCTAACTTGTTGGTTTTGAATAAAGGCGGCGGATACGACGCGTTGCCCACAAGATCTCAGCGGCCAGCAGAACCACATAGCTAATCAAAAGAGCCCACAAAAAGGGCCTGAGTGGAATCTCGACGAGTCGAATGACCGCCCAAATGCCCGCCATGCCAAGGAGTATTTTTACGCCGAATCCGATTCCCCATGCCTTCAGCAACGACGGCGGCCCATGAGGAATCGCTCGGGCCAGAAGCATCCACGCGGGTAGCGATATGAGTGCCGCAAAGAGAATCCCGCCAGCCAGCGGCAAAATCACGATGGCCCCTTATCCTTTTTTCCGCCATTCTCCAATTCTCTGATCTTATGCACCAAATACCAGAAACTGCCCCCAAGTCCCCAAAAGACCCCGACCAAAGTAAAAAGCGGCTGCGTGTGCCACTTTTGATCAAGCCATCGCCCGGCAAAAAAACCAAGCAAGACCGCGACCGTGAAAGTGAGGCCGATGTTGACGAATCCTGTCCAGCGCTCCCCAGAGCGAGCCTTCATAGGGAAAGCTCAGAGCTCCGCCTGGGTCGCCTGTTCCAAAACAGAAGCGATAAGCGACGAGGACGGCAGGCTGCTCATCCTGTCACCCATATTGCTCCGCCCGCAGAAAACGGCGCCTTCCACAATCACGAGCTTGGCGGCGAGAAGGTCTCCGTCCAAGCGACCCGTGTTTTCAAGAGTAATCCGACCCCGCGCGGTCAGCGTCCCTTTCACACGGCCTGCCACGACAATGTGTTCGGCCTCGATATTGCCTTCCACGCTCCCCGTCGTTCCAATGGTGACCGTCTCGGGTGAAGAGATCTCACCAACCACCGCGCCATCAACGCGGATACTCCCCTTCGTTGTGACGGTGCCTCGAACTTCGGCATCATTGCCCAATAGAGTCGAAATCTCTCCCGTGGAATTGCGCCGGAGCTCATTTCCATTCCGTTTCACCATGCGATGTTTTCCTCCAAATATCATAGAGATATTCATTCTCCCGCAAGGAAAGTCAAAGGGTCAATCGGTTCATCCGCCCGCCAGACTTCATAGTGCAAATGGGGCGCTGAACTCCGGCCTGAAGTCCCCAAGAGAGCAATGGGCTCCCCTTGTTCAACCTGCTGCCTCGGAGAAACCAACAATGCTTCATTGTGGCCATATAGACTGAAATAGCCCGAACGGTGCACCAACACGACGAGATTGCCGTATAGGTAAGTCCAGTCGGCAAAAATCACTAGTCCTGACGCCGCGGCCACAACCGGCGTTCCCGACCGCGCGGCAATGTCAACACCCAAATGCTGCCCGCCCATCCGACCGCCCCGTTTCTGAAAGGTGCGCGTCACATACCCACGGACTGGGGGGTAGGTCGGCAGATCAGCCGGCGTGAAAAGATGTTCTTGCATCCCGCGCAAGAAGGAAGGTTCAATGTTGGCCTCGGTCCAGGACTCCATGGCAGCATTGCGGTAGGAGGGGCCGATTTGCATCCCCAAACCCGGCTGACTTGCCGGTTCCGTTAGAGTATCGGGAAAACGCGCGAGGAGCGCCCGACGAAGCTGTCCCTCGAAGGATTTCAGTTCGGACAGCTCCGCCCCAATCTCCTGAAGTCGCCGACTCGAACCCTCCAGCTCTCGTAATTGGGCTACCAGCGGCTCAACCTGCCGGGCTTTCGCTGCAGCGGCCCAGAAGAGGAAAGTCTCCGCGACAGCATACACAATCAAGGAGACAAAAATTGCACACGCGAGAAGAACCCAGGGCCGCGCAATCCGAAACTGGCGAACCGCACGATCACCATCTCCCAAAATGAGCAGAGTCCACCCATGAGTCTTTGCCATCGCGTAATCTGGCGAAGAGAGCCTACCTGGATTGTAAATAATTTAATATATAAAAATTCCCTCAAGATGTCAACCGCCTGTCCCGTGGCCTCCCTCGCAATGCCTCTGACGCATGCACTCGAAAAGCAACACTCCGGTTGCCACGGACACATTCAGCGACTCAACGGTTCCCAGGAGAGGAATGGAGACTCGCACATCGGCCGCTTGCTTGAGCAGATGCGATACTCCCCGGCCCTCCGCTCCCACGATGAGCGCGACGGCCCTGCGCCAATCGAAATCACCGTAATTGACCTCTCCCTCACCTGTCGCTGCCACGACCCAGATTCCATTCTCTTTTAGGAAACGCACCGCTTGATGCAAATTCCCTACCTCGACAAGCGACAAAGAAAAGACAGCGCCTGCCGACGCCTTGACTGTGACGGAGCTAAGCGGAGCACGCCGCCGCGCGGCGACAATGACTCCATTGACACCCGCACATTCAGCCGTTCGAAAGACCGCCCCGAAGTTCTGCGGATCTTCGACACCGTCCAAAATAAGAAAGAGCGGCCAATCATCTCGGTTCAGCACCTCGACAACGAAGTCTTCAAAATCGTGGCGCGGCGCAGGCACCGTAGCCGTCGCCACCACGCCTTGATGAACCTCTCCACTCTCTTTGGATAAGTGGCTTCCATTGAGCCTTTGCACGGCAACAGCCTGCTCAGAGGCCAGACGCCCTATTTCTTGGATGCTTTCCCCGTGCGCCCCGGGCGCAACCCAAAGTCGGCGCACTCGATGTGCGCGAAGAGCCATCAAGACAGGGCGGCGACCATAGATGCGTAAAAGCCCAGCCTCCACGCCAGGCTCCTCATCCCGCCCACCGAATTCAGACTTCTCCTTCAATCAGCTCTACCAACCTTTCAAGGTCTGAATCGGAATAGAAGTCCAGTTCAATGGTCCCTCCCTGTGCGCGAGTACGGATCTTCACGCGCGTCGAAAGCCGACGGCGCAGCCTATCTTCAATCCGGGCCAGGTGGCTGCGGCGGCGTTGTTCCGAAGGTTTCAAAGCAGCACTTGAATGCGAGGACTCCCCCCGCGAATGAACCATCTCCTCTGCCACCCGTACACTGACCGCGGCGGCCAAAAAGCGCCGATGCAGAGCCAGCCGCGTCTTGTCGTCTTTGGCCGACAGCAGTGCCCGCGCATGGCCCATGGTCAGTTCCCCTTTGCGAAGACTCGACTTGATTTCATCGGGAAGTTTCAGCAGCCGCAGAATATTGGCAACATGCGTGCGACTCTTCCCCACGCGCGCGGCGATTTGCTCTTGCGTCATCTGACAATCAATCTGCAGACGCCGAAACGCCTCGCCCAGTTCGATGGAATTCAAGTCCTCCCGCTGAATATTCTCCAGAAGGGAAAGCTCCAACATCTCCCGGTCGGAGCCAACCTCCACAATGCGCGCCGGGATGCGTTCGAGGCCCGCCTCGCGCGAGGCGCGCAAGCGGCGCTCTCCCACAACGATCTGATACCTTTCCCCATGGCGCCGCACAAGAATCGGCTGCAACAGACCGCTGGTAACAATAGACTGCTTGAGCTCTTCGATGCCGAGCGCGTCAAAGGTCTGCCGCGGTTGGAGCGGATTCGGCTCGATACGGCCAATTTCAATTTCGGCAACATGGCCCACCGATTCAGCCAGGGTTTCACTCTCTGCAATAAGGGCACGCAACCCTTTTCCAAGGTGTGACGACTTCACAATATCTCTCCTGCGCCATCTTTCTGGGCGGCGAGGAATTCGATGGTCAATTCATGGTAGTTCTGCGCTCCTCGCGAATTGGGGTCATATAGATAGATTGGTTTGCCGAAACTTGCCGTTTCGGAAAGGCGTACATTGCGCGAGACCAGCGTCCGAAATACGCGACTGCCGAAAACATCTCCAATCTCGTCTCGCACCTGCTTGGACAGGTTCAGACGCCCATCGTACATCGTAAGTAAAATCCCCTCGATTTCGAGGCCGGGATTCAGCCGCTCTCGAACGAGCTTGATTGTTGTCATTAGACTGGCCAGTCCTTCAAGAGCATAGTATTCACATTGCATCGGAATAATAATCGAACGCGATGCCGTTAGCGCATTCAAAGTCAAAAGCCCCAGAGATGGCGGGCAATCAATCAGAATGAATTCATAGCCTCGGTCGAGGTTTTCCAAAGCACGACTCAGCACGGTTTCCCTCGCCATCAGAGGCACCAGTTCGATTTCCGCCCCAAACAGCCGCGCATCCGAGGTGACGATGTCAAGCCCCGCCACCATCGTGGGTCGCACAACTTGCTCCAGCGGCACTTCCTCTATGAGAACATCATAAATACCCGGCGCCTCTTCTCTGCGCGAAAAACCCAAACCCGAGCTGGCATTACCCTGAGGGTCTATGTCAATCAGCAGGGCGGACTTACCCTCCATGGCGACGCCCGCGCCCAAATGAATGGCGGTCGTCGTCTTGCCCACGCCCCCCTTCTGGTTTGCTATGGCAACGGCTTTTCGCATAACATTAAATATATGTCAGTCTGTGAGAAATGCAAGAGATTTTTGAACAAAGTGATTTTGTCGCCACGAAGGTTTGAATTGGTAAGTGTAGGATGAAAAGCGAAACTGGAGAGCAATGGGCGGTTGCGTGCGACCCATCATGCCGAAAACCGGCTGGGCCTTTCCGAGTGCGTAGAAGTGACCTGCAGGCACATTCGCGCCATATCAGTCAAGAGGCGCACCGGTTCAACGAGTTGGCCCATGATCCAGACGCCCGGCTTCTTTATGGAGCCATCGAGCCACTGAAGAAGGCAGGAAACCACGGGAATTGCGGTCGCCTCGTAGCCATCCTGATGAGATAGAATGACTTCGAGCCTCTGGCCATCGGCACTCTCAGCCTCCAATTTCAGGCACAGGCCAAAGGGAGGTCGGCAGAAACGCCGAAAAGCCCAGTCCAATGCTCGCGCACCGAGCTTGGCCCCTCGCCCTCGACGGCCGACTTTCAATAGAAACATCACCATGAATAAGGTATCGGTCACCCAATGCCCAAAACCGGCTGAATACATCCCGAGTTCCTCAAGCCTGTGCCGCTCTGGAAGACCGTCGAGCTCCGGCAGTTTGTATGGATAGCAGGTCTGCACGCCAAGAGGAGGCCCAAAGTCCATTTCTCTCTTGCCGCCTCGTCGAGGCCGCCGCCAACCGCCATCTTGGTAGATGCGCGAGCCCCACGACAGATTATGCAAATCCTCAAGGAATTCCGCGATGGCCTCGCGAGGCCATTCGCGAAACCGCATGAGTTCACCCACCGCCGCTTTCCTAACCACCCCCAAGCGCGCAACGGCATAACCCACAAGCGCCGATGGCATACCGGGGATGATTCCTGCGTCCATAATGAAACAGCGTCCCTGTCCCACGATTTCATTGCGTTGCCGATCACATCCCTGGTGAATTTCCCTCGGATTCAATGTGATGTCAATCAGGTCTGTCTTCGCAGCGAGCGCCGCTTTCACAACGATTTCAACAAAGCCAGCCGTGCGCACGCAGTTGATAACAATGTCAGCATCCTGCAAAACCAGCTTCAGAGCTTCTCCGTCTCGGGCATTGACAGAAAGACCCTGGGCACGGGATGAAGCCGGACCGGCGTTCAACTTCTCCGCGGTCTCCTGAGCGTGCTGCAAATCACGCCCAAGAATGAGCAGCTGCACATCCGTCTCGTTCACCAGGTGGCGCGCAATCGCCTGTCCAGCACGGCCATAACCCCCGAGAATCGCGATGGTTTTCATGTCGTGTTCCAAAATGATTCTTTAGGATTCCGGCAGAGGGACGAGCTGAATATGCAGATCCCTCAGCAGTTTCTCGTCCACTTCCGATGGACAGCCGTCCATCAGCGAGGCTGCGAGGAGTGTTTTCGGAAACGCGATAACATCACGAATGGATTTGCCTGTCAGTATCATAATGACGCGGTCCAAACCAACGGCAAAACCTCCCATCGGAGGCGCTCCATAGCGCAAAGCCTCCAAGAGAAAGCCGAAACGCCGTGTCGCTTCTTCCTCGCTGATGCCCAACAGCGAGAAGATTTTGCTCTGCACTTCGGGATTGCTGATACGGATGGAGCCCGAAAGCACTTCACTACCATTCACGACCATGTCGTACGCATGCGAACACACGGCAATTGGGTTCGTCTCCAGAAGTGCGAAGTCCTCCTCAAAGAAACCGGTGAACGGATGGTGGGCGGATGCAAGGCCACCCGTCATGGGATCCTTTTCGAAGAGTGGAAACTCGGTAACCCAAAAAATCGAGATACTCTGTTGTTGAATAAGCCCCAATGCCTCACCCAAATGCAGTCTCAGCGCCCCCAAGCCTTTCTGAGTCTCCTCGCGTGGGCCCACAGCGATAAGCAAGAGGTCGCCTGTCGCGGCATTCATGCGTTCGGTGATATTGCGCAGGGCTGCTTCAGAAAGATGCTGCGCCAGCGCTCCCTGCACGCCTTCAGTCGTTAGCTTCACGGGAAGAATTCCGCCGAGTCCGGCCTTCTTGGCCGCCTCCTCAAATTCCGCAATCTGCTTCCGCGTTCGCCCAGATTCGCCTTTCACGCAAATTCCGAGAGCCGCGCCGCCTTTCTCAAGCGCCTCTTTCACAACCCGAAAATCAGTGTCCCGCAAATGCTCCGTCACATCCACCAGAGGCATTCCGAAGCGCATGTCCGGCTTGTCCGTGCCATACTTTGCCATGACTTCAGAGTAAGTGAAGCGCGGGAACGGCGTCGGCAAATCAATATTCCAAGCGGCCTTGAAAATCTTGCAGAAAAGCGATTCCGCAATTCCAAAAATCATATCAATATCTGGAAACGACAATTCGACATCAACCTGAGTGAATTCAGGCTGGCGGTCGCTGCGCAGGTCTTCATCACGAAAGCAGCGAACAACCTGAAAATAGCGGTCGAATCCAGCCACCATCAAGATTTGCTTGTAAATCTGAGGCGACTGAGGCAGGGCGTAGAATTTGCCCGGATGCACACGGCTGGGCACCAAATAGTCGCGAGCTCCCTCGGGCGTGCTCTTGACCAAAAACGGCGTCTCGATTTCGAGAAAGTCGTGCTCCGCAAAGTGCTCACGAACGATGGCGTAGACGCGATGGCGCAGCGCGAAAATCTCCTGCATTTCCGACCGACGCAAATCCAAATAGCGGTAACGCAAGCGCATCTCTTCGCTGGGGTGGATTTCTTCCTCCTCGATGGGGAAGGGCAGCGGCAGGCACTGATTCAAGACTTCAATATTGCGAGCATGGACTTCGATTTCGCCCGTCGGGATCTGACGATTGGCCGCGCCCGGTGGACGCAAGACAACCTCCCCCTCCATCGAAACAACCCATTCGCCGTGGAGTCCGCTCGCTTTCTCATAGAGCGCTTGGTCTTCCTCGGGTCGGATAACGACCTGCGTTTTCCCGTACCGGTCGCGCAAATCCACAAAGAGCAAGCCGCCGTGGTCTCGTGTGCGCGCCACCCAGCCGCTTAGGAAAACCCGTTTGCCCGCGTCGTGGGCGCGCAGCTCACCACAGGTGTGCGTTCGTTTTCGCATGGTCACCTTTGTTTTTCAATATAAGAGCGAATCACTGAGACCAGAGAGAATCCCATGCCGATAGAAGACATTCATTGATTTGCCAGCATACATTTCATGGGCCAAAAAACAAAACCCTCTTTTTATGCCACACAATCGGACACGAGGGTTTCTTGCCATTCTCAGCATTACACGTCGAACCGCGCTGGTTCATTCATAGTTCGCGTTTCAAGAATAACCCCAATTAATCCATTCTTGACTGAATCCAAGCGGTTATTCCGAGGAGAGCTATTTCGCTATTGGCAATCCTTATTGAAAGTTCCACGATCTCGTCGTCAGAAACAGAAATGTCCTGCCCATTGAGCCGCAGGAACCACAACATACTCGCTATCCCAGTGCGCTTGTTACCATCTGCAAAAACGTGCCTTGTAATAATGTTGAAGGCATATACCGCTGCTTTCCCTGCCAGAGATGAGAAGATTTCATGTCCATCGAGTTCACCCTGCACAATCTCAATGAGATAATGAAGACTGTCTGAATTTGCAGGAATACCAACTGACGCATAGTACCCACCTGAGGCTGCGATAATCCTTTTGTTGAGGTTGACTATCTCCTCATAGCCCAAATATCTTATAGTTCCGCAAGCCTCTTCCATGCGCGAGAGTATCTCTGAAGAATGTCTTCAAGAATGATTTCGGCTGTTGTATTATTCGTATCGCTTCTGCAATCTAGCGCGTGATGGTAAGTCGCCGGATCCGGGTGAACCATAACGATGAAGCCTGGATAGCTATATGCTTGAAGCTCCTCGACCTCGATTTGTGCTTTTTCATTCATCTTCATGTCCTCCTTGGCTCCCCTAGAATCTCCATAAGCTTCTTTCGCTTTATCCACTGAAAACCATGAAATGGCGTCAAAAGGGCAATATCAATCTCACCACCTACCGACGGAACTTCGTTGGCAAATCTTTGAAACGTACTCGTGGCTAAGATAAAGAATTCGCTCAGATCAACCGCATCTTGCAGCGAAAACAATGGATATTTGATTTGCAACTGTGGATTTTCCTTGCCTATCTCCCATAGTTTCTGAACAACTTTAGGATCACCGCCAATTGTACAACCGATATCTGCTCGCCTGCGAATCACATTCTCACGACCGACAAGCACCTCATATGTTACACCGACATCTTTTCCCTCGACATCCTCATACCCATTCAAATGAAATCCTAAAGGATACCAATCCCCTGGGGCTTCGTCCTTATACTTTGGAAACTGATAAAGCAACTCTTTCTCCAAATAGCCGATTAACCGATCACGCACCTGAACCAAACTTTCCGACTCACTGCTCGACTGCTCAAACTGTTTGACATGATAGTATATGCTCCGACCATTCAAAATACCTTGACCAAAGGAACCGAGCGCCTTCTTATCGTGTAAGGAGAAGAGTTTCTGAGTATAGGATGATGCGGAAAATGGAACGGGAATTGGCGGTAAGCTCAATTCTTGGCCGCTCACTCTTTTCTTACAATGAGGGCACTCCATTTCAATGCCCTGAGCGACAAATTCGAAAATGGTCTGCGATGTAGAAAGACTATCTGTCGCCGTGACAATCCCGTCGGGAACTCTTAATGAAACTACCAGGCTCATCTTATGCTCTTCCGCTAAATGGTATCAGACTTTTCTCGCCTCAGAATTATCATTGACAACCTCTCCATATCGAATGAAACGTTGCAGCAGTCCGTGGGCAGAAAAAGCGATTCTAAGAGGTCTCCGATGAGTACTTTTACTTTAATATACCTATCGTGGCTGACAAAGTCAATGGCTTTCCTGCAGCCGCATCCTTTTCGATAGATCATTGGCAGCCAGTATCTTGCGCCTATCGAGATCCCAATACAAAAAGGGGCCGTCACCGGGAGCGACGGCCCACCATCTCTTACGCCGGCAAGTATTATTTCACCTTTTCTACTTGCCTCTCGTTGATTTTGTTCCGTAACTCGGCGCCGCTTAACGCCTTTGCCGCGTGCCGTACTGTGTCTCGACTTTGCCCCGATACTCCCGCGGATTCAGAGCAACCAAACGCTCAAGAATTTTCTCGGAGGCGGGGCTTGTGATGGCCAATTCTTCGCATAGCCTGTAAGCTGATTCGAGTTGTTCGGATTCCTGAGCCATACACTGCCGCGACAAGCCGTGCAGACGACTTTGCAGTTCGTCCGTTCTTGTGGTCTTGTTCGCCTTCAACTCACCGCAGGTCCCGTCCAATCTGGCCGCCATATCTCGGCAAAAGGCAGCGTAGTCATTGAAGTAGTTCAGAATGCGTTCTTCCCATGCTGTCTGGTTCTCCGGCGAGACATGAACTTCGCGCAAAGCCATCATTATTTCGCGGGAACGGTTTGCCGTCTGCTGCGCAAAGCTACTCGAACGCTGGCAAGCGGCCTCAAGCTGCTCAAACTGCGGCAATGCCGTCGCTGCCGTCCCCGGCATCTTGGCGCTGCCGGCGATCTGAACCGCTGCTGTCGTGGCGACCTCCCAAGCATTCCGGTTGACCGTAATCAGGTCAGCCACAAATGGCTCAAAAGGAACGATCAGGCCGTATCGCGCCCGCTCAGCCAATGCGCTTTGCCCCATCGTCTTCGCCGACGCTTGCGCTTCTTCATAGAGGGCCAGTCCTTCCATCAGCACAGGATAGACTCTTGCATTCAATCCGTCGAAGCGTTGCTCCAAGGCATGGGTTGTTCCTGTCCAAACCGGAAGCGCTCGTCTTAGCTGCGAAGCCCATCCGAAAGCCAGATCTCCATTGCCAATCCGAAGCTCCACAGCCCGCGCGGCGGCCTGTTCGGAAAGCCAAGTCAGCTCGGGCGTCTGCGGGTGCACAAGAGCGTAATCCCATGCCTGCTGATAGTAGGCGATCGCTCGGAGATATTCCTCCTTGGCGGCTTTGTCTGGCAGCGCATCCTGTCCAGTGCGCGCATTGGCATAGCGCACATATCCCTGCTGAAGAAGGAAATTGCCCAGTTCCTCGCATACCTCCGCCTGCGCGATATAAGCCTTCATTGCCAGATTGGCGTCGGTCAGTATTACCCAACTGTAGTTGTCTATCAGCTCCTCGGCCAACGGTTTTGGATTGACTTTGGAAACCGCATTGGGAACGAACGCACAGGCACGATGATATTCGGCACGCTGCATCGTCTGCAGGTCGAAAAGTGCTTGCGCCGCGGCCTTTCGCACCTCGCCGCTCATCTTCTCGCCTGACTTGGCGTGCTGTTCATACCACGCCCAAGCCTGCCTTCGTTCCTCATTGGCCTTTGCAGTCGCGCCTTTGTTCTCATAGATTTCACTGAGAGTCTGCCGCGCGACAACGGTCAAAGGTTCATTCGAATAACGCTGAGCCAATTCAATGAGGCTTTGCTGTGCGCGCTCCGTTTTTCCTTGCATCAACCAGCAATGGGCAAGATTCAGTCGCATGTCCATCGCCGAAGGGCCATTCCCGAAGTTGTCAAGATATTTCTGAGCGCAACCGGCAGCGTGGCTCCAATCGTCCGCTTTCTCATAAAGGTCGCAAGCATGAGCCAGGAACTGTTCTGCCTCTTTCTCCTGAGGGTAGGCAAGTACTCGCTTTTCAAAGAGCTCGGCGGCCTCCAGACCTTTGCCCAAACGGTCCGCCATGACCGTCCCGGCCAATTCGCAGGCCTCAGGCGCGGCCGCCATCTTAGGATAAGTATCAAGTAACTGCAAACAGCTCGTCACGCACTCTGGGTACTTCTCGGCTTTGGCGTAGAGCTTAGCCGAAAGAAGCAGTGCCGCGGAACCTTTCTCACTGCTCGTGCCCTGTATTGAGCTGCTGGCGAGGTTCTGAGCCGTTTGCAGAAGTTCCGCAGGGTCCCACTGAGTCGCCTTCAGGACTTGGTCGCCTTTTTGGAGCCAACTGTCAAGCTTCGCCGAGGGCATTTCTTGCCTCGGTTGCTCCGCGGCAAAAAGGGCTTGCCCCACAAGAAGGGTGACGCAAAGGAGCAAACTCTTTGATAATGAACTGCTTAGACGCATGGCACACCTCATAGATTTTGACGATACCTTGAGATGTGCAAACAGTGCGCCGAGGCTTGGTTCAATCCAGAACAATTTAGCCGAAGCCGCTAACTCCTTTCCGTCAAGCACCACCTACTCTTTGAACAATCCCACGACATTTCCATCCAAGTCGGCAAACATCGCAAAAGAGCCAACCTGCGGAATCGGCGTAGGCGGGACAATCGTCTTGCCGCCCAACTTGTTTGCCTTATCAAGGAAAGCCTGAAGGTCGTCCACCTTCACATAAATGGTCACATAATTGGGATAGCCTTCGGCTTTGCAGATCCCCCCGCCGATTCCCTCTCCGGAGGCCTCTACACCATAGTATTCCATCGGCCCTTCCCATTTCTTGATATCCCAATCGAAGAGCTTCGAGTAGAATTCCCGCGCTTTCGCGGCATCCTTTGCCGCAATTTCCCAATGCACAATCGGATTCGGCATGATGCTGTTCCTTTCAATTCTCCTGTTTTATTTGAATTAACTCCCGATCCAGCTGAAAGATCGTGTCGTTGATCAGCTTGCAGCTTTTGCAGCAGACTTACCTAAGACCTTCAATGGCCAAAATCACACTATAGACAAAATGGAATACACGAATGCAATCCTCTTCCGACTCGCAAGGATTGCCCACTCTATAGACTCGAAACTCGCCATTCTCCGCCAGGCCGACTTGCGGAGTAACACTCCGGAAGAAATCATACTCAACAAGATCAGCTTTGAGGATAAGCATCTCCACGCGTTCATGGAGTTCATTAACCTGATTCTTGACATCATCAACAAATAGTTTCAATCCCATCCACATTGCTCTATCATTCTCGTTTTTCTCATCGACAGCTTTCCGAAGAGCATCGTAACCTGATCCCTTCCAAGCGAGCGGATCCCTCAAACGATAAAGAAGGATTTTCTTTGACAAATCCTGCAACACATATTGAAAGCATTTGGCCAGCTCCACGACAGCATCGCCAATTCGACCTCCACTGAGTGCCTTTTCAGCTTCCTTGAAATGCTGTCTCACCTTTTCGGATTCAATCGAGTCTGCTAAAAAGACCTCATGGTAGTCAACCGAGAAGCAAGTGCTATAAGAATCCTTCAGAAAATCCTCCGAATAGACCTTTGCCCGCGACAGATCTTCCTGAGATGGGATCATCCCATGGTGTTGCGCCCCGTTTCTCAATCGATGCACGAACTTGATCTTCTCTGTATTCTCCAGTTGCTTCCCATGGGACGCTGTCAAGACCTGATCTGCATCATTCAGCAACTGAAAGAAAGTGCGCTCAGATTTGCTTCTTTTCACATTGGGAGCCTCTCTGAACCCGCATAGTATCGTATTGAGGAAGTGCTCTATTGCCTGGTCAAAAGCAAGAATGGCAAACAGCCGATTGAGTTCTCCAGGTCGGCCCGCGTGGTCCATGCCATGAAGAAGAATTTGCTTAGCTTGAACCAGTCTTTTCATCAAGGTTGGCTGAATTGGCATTCTTCTTTTTCTCCTCACCCCGCCGCGACAAACTGCAGACGATGCGCATGGCGGCGCATAAAATGAGCGCGCAGTTCGGGCAGGCCCTTCAATTCGGGATCTTGCTTAACCAATGAGAGGGCTTGCTCGCGCGCGATGAAGAGCAACATTTGGTCCTGCTCGGGATTGGCCCAGCGCAATTCAATTTCGCCATGCTGCCGAGTGCCGAAAAACTCACCGCCACCACGCAGCGCAAGGTCGCGTTCCGCAAGTTCGAAACCGTCGTCGGTAGAACAAATCGCATCCATTCGCGCCTGCGCCTCTTCGCTGATGTGCGGGCCGGGTAACAGAATGCAGAACGCTTGCTGCCCCTTGCGCCCGATTCGCCCGCGAAGCTGATGCAATTGCGATAACCCAAATCGCTCCGCGCCTTCAATCAGCATCACGGTCGCATCGGGGACATCCACACCGACTTCCACGACGGGCGTCGCAACCAGAATCTTGATTTCTCCCGACCGAAATTTGGTCAGCGTCGCCGACTTCTCTTCAGGTTTTTGCCGCCCGTGCAGCAATCCCACTTTGAAATCTCGGAAAACGCCGCTTTGAACACGAGCGTGATATTCAATCGCCGCCTCGGTATCTATCTTCTCAGACTCCTCGACAAGGGGGCAAAGAATGAAAGCGCGATCGCCTTTCTGAGCTGTCTCGATAATGAAGTGATAGATTTTGTCGTGCTCGGCACCTGTGCGCAAAACCGTCTTGACTTGCCGCTTTCCTGCGGGCAATTCGCGCAGGACAGAGACATCAAGATCACCAAAATGGGAAAGTGTCAGCGTGCGCGGAATCGGAGTCGCCGTCATCAGCAGCAGATGAGGCATTGGCCCTTTTTCGCGCAAGAGCGTCCGCTGCATAACTCCAAAGCGATGTTGCTCGTCAATGACGACAAGTCCCAATCGCTCGAATTTCACCTTCTCTTCAAGAAGTGCATGCGTGCCAATGATAAGATGAGCCTCTCCACCGGCAATGGCAGACAAAATCCCCCGCCGCTCTTGCGCACGCTGCTTTCCTCGCACCAAGCGCAATTGAAGCCCCGCCGCTTCAACGATGGGAAGCAAATTGCCGGCATGCTGCTGCGCCAGAAGTTCGGTTGGAGCCATCAACGCCGATTGATAGCCACTATCGGCAGCCATCGCCATCGCAAGAAGCGCGACGGCGGTTTTGCCTGAGCCAACTTCCCCCTGCAAAAGCCGTTGCATCGGCATAGAGCTCTGGAGGTCTTGGCGAATCTCATGCAGAACCGTCTTCTGCCCCTCGGTCAATTTGAAAGGAAGAGCCGCAAGGATTTTGCGCGTGATGTCGCCGACAGTTTCAAACGGCAGTCCTCGCTCCGGAGCTTTGACTGCCCTGCGCCGCAGAGCGAAAAGAAGCTGGAAGAAGAACAGCTCTTCGTATTTGATTCGGTTCCAAGCTGCTCGAAGCGTGTCGTCATCTTGCGGGAAATGAATCGTCGTGATGGCTTGAGCATATTCGGGCACATGGGCTGTCCGAAGAAATTCATCGGGAAAAGGGTCTTTCAATTCGCTGCGGACAAGGGCCAATCCTGCGTGGATACTTCGACGAATCGCGCGACTGTCCAAGCCCACTTTGCGAAGAAACAGATTCGAGGGATAGAGCGAGACGATTTGTCCCGTCTGATAGAGGCGGTCGTCATCGTCCTCGCTCAGAATATCTATCGCCGGATGAGCCAGCTGGTAACCGTCGTAGTATCGGACGACACCGCTGGCCGCAACTGTAAGACCCGGTTTTAGAGCGCGCTGCCAATAGGTCGTGCCCTGAAACCAGACGCATTGCAAATACCCCGTGCCATCTTCGACGCCCACAATCAACCGATGACCCCGGCGGCCTCGAACAAGTTCTGCAAACGCAATTTTGCCGACAATCGTGATTTCCCGCTCGGTGAGATGCACATCTTTTATCGGCACGATATTGCGGCGGTCAAGGTAGCCCCGCGGGAAGTAACTAATGAGGTCTTCGACGGTGCGTACACCGATTTTCGCCAATGCCTCGGCTCGAACCGGTCCGATTCCGGTAAGGAATTGGACGCTTCGTCCCAGTCCACCTTCCGCTACCGGTCGCGGTTCTGACCTTTTAGTAGGAGATGCGGACACGGTAGGTCAGCACCACCTCTTCATCGGGATTCACTTTCACCTTGAACTCGATTTGGCGAGCCGATTTCTTTTCATAAGGCAAGGAGTATTCGAGGATTTTCCAGTCTCCCCAGAAATAATCGAGCACCGAGACCTCGACAGCTTTTTCTTTGTGATTGCGCAGCTTCACCTCGTATGCTTCCTCGCTGACACGGTCAGAAATGCGGCGCACATCGGTTTGACGGCGCTCGACGGCGATGTCGAAGGCGTTGCCGACCGCCACGCGCACTTTTTCGTCCTTCGGCGTGTGCTCGATGTTGTCCTCGCCGACGAATTCCTGAGCGCCATCTTCATCTTGCACGTAGACGCGAACTCGCCCCGCAGGAAGCGGTATTCCCAAACCGTCGGCTTTGGAATTCGTGAATTCAAACGAAACGCGCACGCGCTTGGCATCTCGGTGAGGGTCATACTCAAAGATCTGCCGTGCAGCGACTTGCGCGGGTGGAAAGAGTGAAAGCTGCTTCGTTTGATTGTCAGCTATCGTCGAAGGACGCACCAAGGTGTAGAGATGATATTCAAAAAAGGCCTTCTCTTCGAATTGAGGCGCCGCTTCCTCGAAAGCCATTCCCTTCGCCATCACCGCTCGCAGTGGCCGAGGTTCTTCCGCGCGGTGCACCTCGCCGGCAATCAATTTCACTTTCGCGTCTTTATAGGTCGCTCCGCTGGTGTTCGTGATCGTCACCCAACCCGAGAGGCTCAGCGACTTGCCGTCCACGCCCACGACCGCCACATAGTCGGCTCGCCATTCCACGCCGCCTGTCAAATAGGATACTTCCGTGCGTTTCGCTCCCGATGAAGGAGAATCCACAAGCCAACGCAGCGTCGGGCGCGTGATCAGTCCCTCCGGAAGCCGAGGGAAAGTGACATCACGCATTTTCGCGATGCGAACGAGTTGCACTTGCCCCCGCTCGTCTTGAAGCATAATCTCGCCTGCTTCTCCGGATGAAGCAAAGAGCAGCTTCCCACTGAAAAGGCTTCCGTCCTCCATCACGAGCTGCACCTGCTCGTCGAGATATTTCCGCAGGAGCTTCTCGCTGCTCACGAGATCATAGTCGAAGTTTTGTTCGAGCATCTGGACTCCGGGAACCAGGAAGTGCACCGAGGTTGCATCAATCCGATTAGCCACATCCCGGAAAAAAACCTCCCCCCTGCCCTTGGGGAATTCCGTGTCGCGCACATCCCGTACGAGAGCCAAATCCCGGTTGTAGATCGTAATTTGCACCTCGGGCGCCGCAAAAGCTGCCACACTTTGCGATAAGAGAATGAGACCACAAATTGCCCAGCGCATGACTTATCCCTCCTCGGCTAAACTGTAAATCTCCTCATAGTGGCGCTCGACTTTCCGCAGCGCCGCTTCTATTTCCTGTGCTTTTTCGCGTTCGTGCTCAACCACTTCCGAAGGGGCGCGCGCCAAAAATTTCTCATCGGCGAGTTTCCTATGCGTCGCCGCGGCGAGCTTGGAAAGACGTTCCCTCTCTTTCGCCAAACGCCCTTTCTCGGCCTTCACATCAATCAATCCCCCCAACGGAACAAAAATTTCAAAATCCTCCACAACCGCCGAAGCCGACCCTTTCGGCTTTTCGTCTGCAAAGCCAAGTCTCTCGGCGCGTGAGAGGTCATGGATATAGCCCATCAGATTCTCGATGAATGCTCGCCTGTCAGCGCTGGCTCCTACGATAACCGGTTGAATCCTTGTGTCAGGTTTAATGCCGAGTTCTCCGCGGATATTCCGCAGCGCAGAAACCACCGCCTCGAAAACCGCAAACTCTTCTTCGACAGTTCGGTCTACCATCTCGGGACGCGAGCGAGGGTACGGCGCCAACATAATTGTCTCAGATTGATACTCGGTCGGCCAGGCTTTTGACGACAGCGCTCGGAGAGTCTGCCAGATTTCTTCGGTAATGAATGGCATGAAGGGATGAAGCAGACGCAGTGACCCGTCAAGGACGGCAAGGGCTGTAGCCAGAATGCGCCCTCGTTCCTCGGGGGTGGCACTTCCCAGTCGTGTTTTGCAGAGCTCGATATACCAATCGCATTGCTGACCCCAGAAAAACGCATAAACGGTCTTCGCGGCATCGCTGAATCGGAATTCCTCGAGCGCGCGCCTCGTCGCCTCCACCGTCGAGAAAAACATCGAGACGACCCACCGATCCACGAGTTCTTTGGGCAATTCACTCCAGGTTTCAATGGGAGCAAAGTAAACATCGCTCGCCTGTTCCAAATTCATCAGCATGAAGCGCGTCGCGTTCCAGATTTTGTTCGCGAAATTGCGTCCCATCTCGCACAGGGAATCGTCATAGAGAATATCGCCGGCGCGAGGGGTCAGAGAAACAATGGTAAACCGCATCGCATCCGCCCCATAGTCTGCGACGACTTTCAGCGGATCCGACGAATTGCCCAGCGATTTGGACATCTTGCGTCCTCGATTGTCGCGCACCATGCCCGTATAATAGACATCTCGAAATGGCACTTTGCCCATGACTTCGAGAGACGACATAATCATCCGTGCCACCCACAAGAAAATAATATCCGGCCCGGTAATCAGAACATCCGTTGGAAAGAAATGGCGAAGATCTTCGGTGTCGTCCGGCCATCCAAGCGTCGAAAAAGGCCAAAGCCACGAACTGAACCAAGTGTCCAAAACATCGGGGTCTTGCTCCAGTCTCTGCGAATCGCAGGTCGGACATCGTTCAGGCGCGTCGGTAGCTACAATCACCTCACCGCAATCCCGGCAATACCAAATGGGAATCCGATGGCCCCACCAGATTTGGCGCGAGATGCACCAGTCCCGCACATTCTCGAGCCAATGAAAGTAGGTCTTCTCCCAATGAGCAGGATGAAAACGCACCTTCCCGCTGCGCATCGCTTCAATGGCAGGCTCGGCCAGCGGCTTCATCTTTACAAACCATTGTTCAGAGAGCAACGGCTCGATTACAGTTCCGGTTCGCTCATTGTGCCCGACCGCATGACGATAGGGAATGATCTTCTCTATAAGCCCTTGCGCTTCCAAATCGGCTACCACGACTTTGCGACACTCCTCTCGCCTCATACGATGATATTTCGATGGAGCTTCGTCGGTCATAAGGCCGTCTTTACCGATGACGCTTACAAATGCGAGGTTGTGGCGTTCACCGATTTCAAAGTCGTTCGGGTCATGCGCTGGCGTCACTTTCACAGCGCCCGTGCCGAATTCCGGATCCACAAGCTCATCGGCGATAATCGGAATGTCTCGCTCACACAAAGGCAACCGGACTTTTTGGCCAACCAAGCCGCGATATCGCTCATCGCGCGGGCTTACGGCCACCGCCGTATCTCCCAACATCGTCTCGGGTCGTGTCGTCGCCACAGTGACATATCCGCCGCCTGCTGATAGAGGATACTTCAGATACCACAGGTGGGAGTCCACTTCGCGGTATTCCACCTGTTCATCCGAGAGAGCCGTTTGCGAATCAGGATCCCAATTGACAATCCGTTTGCCGCGATAAATGAGACCTTTTCGATACAGCCGTACGAACATCTCGCGGACGGCTCGCGCCAGTCCTTCATCGAGAGTAAAACGCTCGCGCGACCAATCGCAAGACGCACCCAGTTTACGCAGTTGCTGCAGGATAATCCCGCCATATTCCTCTTTCCATTTCCAGATTCGTTCGAGCAGCGCGTCGCGGCCTAAATCGTGCCTCGTCTTCCCTTCTTCCGCAAGAAGCGTCGCTTCAACTCGGATTTGCGTTGCAATACCCGCATGATCCGTGCCCGGAAGCCATAGGGTATCTTCACCCTGCATTCGGTGCCATCGGATGAGGATGTCTTGCAGAGTGTTGTTCAATACATGACCCATCGTGAGCATGCCGGTTACATTCGGAGGCGGTATCATAATAACAAAGGGTTTGTGTCCGGGCACAATCGGAGCAACAAAATAGCCGCACTCTTCCCAACTTCGATAGATGCGGTCCTCAATCGCTGAGGGATCATAAGTCTTAGCAAGTTTCAGTTCAGGCATGGGTATCTCTATAGACAACACTCCCTAACTCAAAACCGATGAAAAAGCTGCACAAGAAGAATTCCGGCGACGAAGCCTCCTATGTGGGCGAAAAAAGCGATTCCCTCCTCCTGCCCCACCAGACTTCCAAATCCTCCATGTATCTGCAAGAGGAACCAGAGACCCAGCACAACAATCGCAGGAACTCGCACAAGCCGCAAGAAAAAGATGAACCAGACCAACATGACCACGCGTGCTTTGGGATAGGTTACGAGGTAAGCGCCCAAGATTCCCGAAATCGCTCCGCTCGCTCCCACCATCGGCACCAGCGAATCAGAAAAGACAATCGCATGAGTCAGCGCGGCCGCAATCCCTGAAAGCAGATAGAAAATCAAGAACCGAAAGCGACCCAGATAATCCTCGATGTTGTTTCCGAAAATCCACAAATAGAGCATGTTGCCTGCCAAGTGCAGAATTCCACCATGAAGAAACATTGAGGTGATCAAAGTCACCCAACTTTGAGGCAACGCAGGAAGTGCGTGGAAATCGAAAGCAAGAACCGCAGGAATCGCTCCATAGTCCATGACAAAATCAACCGCCCTGTCCTGAACGAGTGTCGCCTGGTAGATAAAAACGGCGGCATTGGCGGCGATTATTGCCAGGGTGAGGATAGGTTTGTGCCGCGTCGGATTTTCCGCACGAATCGGAATCACTCTATTTCTTCCCTTTCGCCACCGTCATCTTCTTTTCCAACCGAGCCTCATTGCCTACCTTATCCTCTGCCTGCAGTAGGATATCGTGTGAGCCGACCTTCAAAGCGAATGGCGTCCATATCGGTCCGCCTCCTTCCTCGGATTCATACTCCGCAATAGCCGTTTGCCCATCCGCGCTGCACCGAATGCTGCGGCTGTCAATTCCAGTTTGCCCATCTCGCGCTTTGAAAAAGAGCTTTCCTCCTTCCACTCGAACAGAAAGTGTGGGAGGTGTCATGTCACGCGCCACGCCGAAGATGCCGCTATGCGAAACAGTGGCCGTGAGACGCTTCTCACTTGAGTCATATTGCGCTGAAAGAAACCGCCGCGCTTGTCCGACTCTCTCGTAGAGATAAGTACCGCGTTCTATGTCGCCATTCTCGGGTCGGAAGAGAAGAGTCGCCCCATAGTAGAGGCCAATTTCGGGTCGCACTTCAATTTCGCTTTCCGATTGCGTCGGGACGAGCTCAAGAAACGGGACTTTCTCCTCTGGATGAAGAGTCAACTCAAAGCCATGAAGTTCTTGCTTCGATACTCCCGCCACATTTTGCAGTGGCTCTGCACTCCCAGATGCCTGATGCCGTTCTTCTTGGAGCTGAAGCCGGATGCGAGTTCGATTTCCTTCCCTATCATAGACATCAAGGATGAAGTTCTCGGTTTCATTCCGAAGCGATCGAAAGGGGACGAAATCACCAATCTTTCCAGCATGGAGTCGCCACCACTCGGACTTCTCATCGCGCCAGCCCAAATAATCCACGGATGCCCATAGCGTCGTCTGCGCAAGAAGGTCAATATTTTCTCGCCGCAGATCCGCCAGCGTATCCTTCGTTTCTTCTTGCCATAACACGCACCGTGTCCAAGGTCGGTGCTGTCCATAAGGCAAAGGATCATGCGCCTTCAGAAGCAGTGCAAAGGGCGAATCGCGGGAGACTCGGCAACTGCCAGTCAGAGTCTCTTTTCCTTTCTGGAGCCGAATCTCTTTTCCTTGTGCATACTTTGCCGCTACTTCGTTTGATGCCTCAACGAGCCGCAATCCATCCGCGACCGGCCGCTGCGTATCGTTTGGCTCATATTCGACAAAGGGATCTTCTTGATTCGCACCGTGGCGGAGTTCAAAGTGGAGGTGCGGCGGGCCCACGCCTGAGGCTCCCGTCCACGCAATCGTCTCTCCTCTTTTAAAGGCCACCGCCAGAGAATCAACGGCGAAATCTATGCGGAAGGTACCCGCTTCAAGCTGCCTTTCTCTCAGAAGCGATTCCACTGGCGGCGCAAACCGCGAAAGATGTGCATAAACCGCCGTGCGTCCGTCGGACAGCCGCAAATAGATTGTCCTGCCGTATCCGCCCGGTGTGACGGCGACGCGCTCCACCCATCCATCATCCACCGCGACGCAGGCGAGCTGGCGCCGATTCGTTCCGATGTCAATCCCGCCGTGAAAATGGCTGCGGCGATACTTGCCGAAGGCCGATGTCAAGTGGTGGCTCTCCGGCAAAGGCCACAAAAGACCGGCGGCAGTTGCCTCCACGACTTGAGAAACGAGTAGAAACATTCCAAAGAGCCAACAAGCGTTCAATGCTCGCGCCATCGCATCGTGACTCCCAGAAGCAGCCCCATCATGCCCATATAGACAAAAAGCGATGAGCCGCCGTAGCTTATGAATGGCAAGGGCAACCCCGTCACCGGCAGCCACCCTGTTGCCACAAAAAGATTGGTCAACGCTTGAAATGCCACCGTGCAGGAAATCCCTGCCGCCAACAGACTGTTAAAGGGATTGTGTGCCCGACTGGCAAACTGCAAACCTCGAAAGATAATCACACCGAACAGGAACACAACAAGAAACGCTCCAATAAAACCGAACTCTTCTCCCCATGCCGAAAAGATAAAATCCGTATGCTGCTCGGGCAAGAACTTGAGTTGGGTTTGTGTCCCCTTGAGAAATCCCTTGCCGGTGATGCCGCCCGAGCCGATGGCGATTTTGGATTGAATAATCTGATAGGCAGAGCCCAGGGGATCTGCTTCGGGATTCAAGAAAGTGAGAATGCGTTTTCTCTGATAGTCATGAAGATGCATCCAAATCCGAGGCGCCGCAGCTCCTGCGGCAAGATAGATTCCGGCTCCCGTGATAAGCGGCAGAAACCGCAACCGCTGCTGCCAGAGAATCGCAACGCAGAGGATGAGCAAGGCGACATGCAGGTGCGTACTCCAACTCGTCACCACGGCAAGAATGGGCATGACAATGAGCAATAAGTATGACGCCGGCACTCCCGCCCACGCCAACATACAGAAGCCTGCGACAGGAAAGATGACCGAGGTACCCAAATCAGGCTGGATAACCACAAGGGTCATTGGGACGATTGCGAACAGAAGCGCGGTTAGAATCACGCGCGGGCGAGCCAAGTCCTTGGGGTGGTCAGCCAAGAAGCGAGCCAGGCCAATACAAAGCGCCGCTTTTGCGAATTCCGAGGGTTGAAAACGCATCGAGCCAACAACGAGCCAGCGAGTCGCTCCATGTTCGCTTCGCCCAATCGCCAAAACGAGAAGAAGCAGGAATAAGCTGAGTCCATAGAAGACAAACGCGAGTGGTTCCACAGCACGCGTGGGCAACATCATCGCTATCAACAGAGCCCCAAGCCCGATTCCTGCCCAGCTCACTTGTCGCTTGAAGTTGGCAAGTTCGCCGCCTCCCGTAGCAGAGAACGATGTGGAATAAATCGCGAGAAGACCGACACCGACAAGCGCCAACACAGCCAGCGTAAGTAGCAAATCCGGGGGACGGAGATTGCCAAGCATCAGTCCTGACTCTCCACGGTAGCCGCCGCGAGTAGCGCCACTCCGGTCGGCTGCTCTCTGTTGAGGTAAGCCCTCATGAGTCGTCCCGCCAAAGGAGCGGCAGCGCTCGACCCATGGCCCCCAAACTCCACCAACACACACACCGCAATCCGCGGATTCTCAAAGGGTGCGTATCCCACAAACCACGCATGGTCTTCTCCATGGGGATTCTGCGCTGTCCCTGTCTTTCCACCCATAGGAAGCGCAGGGTCGCAGAGGGAGTGGGCTGTTCCGTGAGAGCCCATCACGACTCGCCGTGTCGCTTCTCGAAGAAGTTCCATTGTCTCCGGTCGCGCGGCTACCGGCTCTGCGATATGGTTATCCGGCACTTCCACTTTCCCTGTGGCCGGATCTTCAATTTCTCGAACCAAGTGAGGCTCATGCCAGAAGTGGCCGTCCGCAATCGCCGCAATGTAGCCGCACATCTGCAGTGGCGTAACCAATACTTCCCCTTGCCCGATTGAAATGGATGGAATGAAGCCACGCGTCCAACCATCCACACCGTAGCGACGATTGTAGTATTCCACAGATGGAGCCACGCCCGGCAGCTCGCTGCCGCTATCAATTCCTGTCTTCATTCCCAAGTGAAATCGCATCATGGCTCGATGAATGCCGTCCGGCCCCAAGCGCAGACCCAAAGTATAGAAGAAGACATCGCAACTCTGCTCGACAGCATCCAATACTCCCATGCGTCCATGCCCCTTCTTGCGCCAACAGGCAAATGAGCGATTGCCCACCCGCAAGGCGCCTCCGCAAGAGACACTCCAACTCAAAGGAATCTCTCCCGATTCGAGGCCCTCCGCGAGAATCGCCATCTTGATCGCGGAACCCGGCGGGTAGGTCCCTTGTGTAGCTCGATTCAGCATAGGTTTGGCGGGATCGGAAAGAAGCCGTTCCCAGTCCAAGCTCGAAACCGTTCCAGCGAAAACATTGGGATCATAAGTCGGCGAACTGGCGATCGCCAGCACCTCTCCCGTTGAGGGCTCGATCGCCACAATCGCACCTGTCTTGTCAACCAAGAGTGATTCGGCCAAGGATTGCAGCTCGGCATCCAAGGTCAGATGCAGCGTTTTACCCGGAATAGGTGCCACTCGCGGACCGTCTTCCAGATCACCAACTTCCTGCCCAAAAACATTAACAACCGCGAGACGCCAACCTTTCTGGCCACGAAGGAACGGGTCGTAGGTCTTCTCTATCCCTCGCTTTCCGACGAGGTCGCCGGCCTTCAAACCCGGAAATTGCGGCAATTCTTCCTGCGATACCTCGCCGACATAACCCAAAACATGAGCCGCGACTTCTGTCGGATGATAGCGCTTCGCTTCGACTTGAAGAAAGATCCCGGAAAGGATATCGCGCTGTTCCTCAATTTGCGAAAGTCCTTGAAAGCTCAGGTCCCTTTGCAGACGGTGCGCCAAAAACGAGTTGCGCACAGGGCCGAGGACTTTTCGGCGAAAGGTCTCAACATCATAACCCAAAATCTGACTGATTTTGGCCACTGCCACCGTATCCTTTTTCATTTCTGCCGGTACGCCATAGAGGGTATAGACCGGCCGATTCGTCACGAGCAGATGCCCATAGCGATCCAACATCGCCCCGCGCGCCGGCGCAATCTCGACAAGCCGAATACGGTTGCTCTCCGACTTGTCCCGAAGTTCGTTTCCGAGAACAATCTGCAGGTAGGCAAGCCGCACCATCAGCAGCGCGGACAGCAAGCCCGCCACCAGAAAAAAGGCCCAAGGACGCTGCCATCCACCGGTAGAACTTTCCTGTCTCATAAGCTATCGCGGTCTGTAAAGCGGTGAGAGAAACCAAATAATCCCCAAAGCCGTCGTATAGACGGCACTGGAGGCACCATAGCGCAAATACAACTCGCCAAAAGGTAAAGTTACCTCTCGTGAGCGAAAATAGAAAACAATCGCCTGTTGAAGAAGCGCTCCGCCCAAAAGCATTGTTCCCCAGGGCCAATGAAGCCGGAAAGGACCTTCACGCCAAAGTTTGCCGACACCGAATCCCACGATCGTTCCCGCGAGCATTCGCACTCCCGTAGGACCGGTCTCAAGCAAATCAAACGCGAGTCCGCAAAGAGTCCCGCTAATTGTTCCCGCGATTGGTCCGTAGCGAAGTCCCTGATAGACAATGAAAGGCAGAAGCAAGTCCGGTCTCGCTCCGCCAATCGTCAAAATTCCGCCCAGCGAAAACTGAACCAAAAGAAGCAGAAAAGCCCCGATGATGCGGGAGAGCCAAATCATCTCGCCCTTGACCCCGTACCGTGCGGTTCTCTCTCTTCCGCCTCCGGCATCAGCACAAAAACTTCCTCAAGAGTCTGGAGATCGGCCAACGGCCGGAGCCGCACATCCTTGAATTGCTCGGCAGATTCCTCAAGGAGCTCGCAAACGATCCCGGTGCGTATCCCCGCAGGAAAGACTCCTCCCTGTCCCGTCGTCATCGCCACATCACCAATGCGCACATCCGTTCCTGTCGGCACGCCATCCAAGATCCATAGATCCCTTTCAAGCCACTTCAAGATCCCCTGAACTCGGGTGCGCTCAATGATGAGCGACACGCCAAAGCTCTTGCCTTGAATGGTTTGCACAAGGCAAGTATAAGGCCCCACTTCAACGACTTTCCCCACCAGGCCGCGCGGTGTCATTACCGCCGCATTGACCACGATACCTTTTCTTGCTCCAATATTCAAGACAACGCTTCCTCCGATACCCGGCCCCGGATGACCGATCACTTCCGCAGGAATCAACGCCCAAGGAGCCACTTGACGGAAGTCAAGCATTCCCCGCAAGCGTTCATTCTCCAGAGCCACTTCCCGAAGGAGGCTGTTCTCGGCGGCCAGTTTCATCGCTTGCTCCCGCAGCATTCGATTGTCGCGCCACAAAGTGAACACCTGCGGCGCGAACCGAAACGGTCGCGCGCAAAAGCCTGCCAGATCGCGCCATTCCTGCCGTGCCATCTTCAGCGCCACACCGCGCCCAAAGAGAAGGAACACGAGCGAAATGCCAACTGCAATCGCAAAAACGATCCACTCCGCTCCAGGGGCAAGTCGGCGCGTATGGGCTCGCATGATAGGGTCTCGACCGGTTAGCTTTTCAGCAAGACGCTCTGATAGGTTTCGAAATCATCCAGCACTTTTCCCGTTCCGCGCACGACGCAAGTGAGCGGATCTTCGGCGAGGATAACCGGCAGACTGGTTTCTTCCCTGAGCCGCGCTTCCAAGCCCCGAAGCAACGCTCCGCCGCCGGTCAAAATGATACCGCGATCGCGAATATCCGCTGCCAGTTCCGGCGGCGTTTTCTCCAAGGCCACTTTTACGGCATCAACAATCTGCGAAACGGGCTCCGCAATCGCCTCGCGAATTTCAATCGAGTTAATCTCGATGGCTCGCGGGATTCCCGCCACAAGGTCTCGTCCCTTTGCAACAATCGAGAGTTCCTCTTCCAGTTCAACGGCGCTTCCAATACGCATCTTGATTTCTTCCCCCGTGCGCTCGCCGATAAGAAGGTTATAGCTGCGCCGCATGAATTGCACAATGCACTGGTCAATCTCGTCCCCGGCTATACGCACCGAGTTTTCGGTTACAATTCCCGAGAGGGAAATCACCGCGATTTCCGTCGTGCCTCCCCCGACATCAATCACCATCGAACCGATCGGATCCGTCACTGGAAGTCCAACTCCCAGAGCAGCCGCCATCGGTTCCGCAATCAAATGCACCTCCCGCGCGCCCGCATGCTCCGCCGAATCCCGAATGATGCGCTTTTCGGATTTCGTTGCGCCCGAAGGAATACACACAATCACGCGTGGCCTCATCAGGCGATTCTTCTGCACCTTCCGAATGAAGGCGCGGATCATCATCTCGGCAACTTCATCGTCATCAATAACCCCGTCGCGCATCGGTCGAATCACCTCGATGTCCCGATGAGTCTTGCCCATCATTTCTCGGGCAGCCGTACCGATGGCGATGATTCGGTGGTCTGGTTTACGCACGGCCACCATCGAAGGCTCACGCACCAGAATCCCCCGCCCCTTCACATAGACCAGGGTATTGCAAGTGCCTAAATCAATCGCAATGTCGTTCGAAAGCCAGTTCCAAAATGAAAAGGGCATGGAAACCTCAAGGGTAAAAGTGATGGACAGACTCTGTCGGTCTGCCGGAAAAATCTGGATTAGCCTTCACCAAGCTGAACACCCTTTGACAAATCAGGACGCCGGATGCCGCGCTTCTCATCCATTTGCCATAATGTCTCAAGAATCAAAGGCTGGTCCTCGGCATCCACATGCACATATAACAAATATTGATTTCCCCATTGGGCAATCGGTTTCTTATTCGTTACGGCCATGACCGCATCGCGCAAAGTCGGGAGCTTGCGCTGAACTCGGCCGATGATATGGTAAATCGCCCCGTGCACATCTCGCCGCACGAGAAAATCCTTCCCCCCAAATCGCACCTTATTCGCCGGCCGAATAAGCAGCGGCGCCCGTATTCCCTTAGGCCAAGCGGGCATCTATGACTCACTTAGAGGTTCAGAGTCTCATTCTCGTTCTGGGGTTTTCCGACTTTTCCTGCCCTTTTCACCCCACTTTTCCTGACATATGGAGGTAGCTCAAAGGCTTCGCCTTTCAAGAGTTCCCCGATTGTTCTTATTTGCAGGCGGGG
>Ga0315289_10000232_pt1 | contig 88023 bp, 79 predicted proteins | sample YL17G11_40_MG_FD_203452 | JGI IMG/M metagenome (GOLD analysis project Ga0315289, IMG submission 203452) | Sediment microbial communities from Yellowstone Lake, YNP, Wyoming, USA - YL17G11_40 | ecosystem: Environmental > Aquatic > Freshwater > Lake > Sediment | place: USA: Wyoming | collected...
AAGGTTGAGCGGCGGGGCGTGGAAGCCCCGCCCTACATCATCGCAACAAGCGAGGCGCGGGGGAGGGTGAAGGCCGGGGTGAGGGCTGCCTGTCCCCTCCCCCCTCTGGGGGGAGGGTTGGGGTGAGGGGTGCAGCGGTCCCCTCTCCCCTCTGGGGAGAGGGCTAGGGAGAGGGGTGCAGCGGCGGGGATAGGAATCCCCGCCCTACATCAGCGTTCACGAAACCGACCCGTAGGGGCGACCGTCCACGGTCGCCCGCGGGCTTATCAACCCACCCGCCGTCGCCACAAAAAACGCCCGCCCACGGGTGCGCAACGGGCATTTAAATTTCTCGCCCCGGACGACCGCCGAAACGGCCACCCCCCACCAGCGTTTTAATTCGCTGTCTCGGGCGGGTACTTTAACGGTCGGGTGCAACCGCCCCCCGGCGGGGCCGACGTTTAATTCGCCGTCTCGGGCGAGCCCGCCAGCTTCGGCACGTGGGGCATCCGGGCCCTCGCCGAATCGCCGCGCAGGAGCATCCAGAAGGTGGCGAGGATGAGCCTGATGTCGTAGAGGGCCCCGGCCCGCTCCATGTAGGCCAGGTCTAGGCTGATCTTGCGCGCCAGAATCCACTCGTAGTCCCGGTCCACCTGCTCCGGGGTGATGACCAGCGATTCGTTGATGTAGCGGAGCTGTGCCAGGCCGGTGATGCCGGGCCGGAGCTCCAGGATGCGCCGCTGGCGGTCGGTGAGGCCTGAAAGGTAGCAGGGCAGCTCGGGTCGGGGGCCGACCAGGCTCATCTCGCCCCGGAGCACGTTGAACAGGTTCGGCAGCTCGTCGAGCTTCCAGGAACGCAGGAAGGCGCCCACGCGGGTTATCCGGGGATCGCCCGCCGAGGTGATGCCGCGGCCGACCGCGGCCGCCAACATGGTGCGGAACTTGTGCATCCTGAAGATGCGCCCGCAGCGGCCGACGCGCTCCTGACGGAAGAGCACCGGACCCGGCGAGCCCAGGGCTATGGCCACGGCGATGATGCCCATCACCGGCGCGAACGCGACTACACTAGCCGCGGCGACGACGATATCCAGGGCCCTTTTGAAAAAACCGCGCATCTCGTTTGTATTGAACCAGTTTTAGGAAATATACCCGGCGATCCTACGGAATGTCAAGACCGGCCGGCATTTAGGAATGCAAGAAAAATGCCACCGGTCCACGGAGTGGCCCGGAGAGGGCTTTTTCAATGCCTGCGCGGCTTTCCGCGGCCCCCGACAACCGGAAAGACCGTGAAAATAAACCCCGACCGCCGCCGCGATGGGGTAAAAAGTAACACGATGGAATCATCGGGCCCGCAGCCGGAGCGCCAGGGCGTTGGCGGACACCGAAAGGGAGCTCAGGGCCATGGCCCCCGCCGCCAGCACCGGCGAGAGGAGCCCCAGGCCGGCCACCGGCAGCATCCCCGTGTTGTAGGCGAAGGCCCAGAAGAGGTTTCCCTTGATGGTGCCGCGCGTCTTGCGCGCCAGGACGAAGGAGCGCGCCACCGCGCCGATGCCGCCGTGGACCAGGATCACGTCGGCCGACTCCACCGCCACGTCGGTGCCCGAGGCCAGGGCGACCCCCACGTCGGCCGCGGAAAGCGCCACGGCGTCGTTGATGCCGTCGCCCACCATCGCCACCCGGGCGCCGTCGGCCCGGAGCCGCCGGACGAGTTCCGCCTTGCCCGCCGGGTCGAGACCGGCGTGGACCTCCCCGATGCCTAAGCGAAGGGCGACCGCCCGGGCCGGGGCCTCGCGGTCGCCGGTGGCCAGGATGGTCCGGATGCCGAGCTTCTTGAGGTCAACCAGGGCCTCGGCGGTCTCGGGACGCGGCTCGTCGGAAACCGCGAGAACGGCGAGGAGGGAGCCGCCCCGGGCCAGATAGGCGATACCGGCCCCGGACGCCATTTTTTCCGCCTCGAACCCGTCGGCGGCGGATACGTCAATCCCGGCGGCCTCCAGCATGGAGCGCTGGCCCAGAAGAACCTCGGCGCCGCCCTGTGAGCCTCGGATGCCGGCCCCGGCCAGCTCCTCGACCTCCGCCACGTCGAGAGGGGCGAGCTCGCGCTCCCCGGCGGCGGCCAGCACCGCCGCGGCGAAGGGGTGGTTTGAGCCCCGCTCCAGGCCCGCCGCCAGCGCCAGCGCCTCCCCCTCGTCCGATATGAATGTTTTAATCTCCGTGACCCGGGGACGGCCCACCGTCAGCGTCCCGGTCTTGTCGAAGACCACGGTGTCAACCGAGGCGGCGGTCTCCATGACGGCGGCGTCGCGGAAGAGAACCCCCCGCCGGGCCGCCAGACCCGACCCCACGATGACCGCCATGGGGGTCGCCAGCCCCAGGGCGCAGGGGCAGGCCACGACCAGGAGGCTGACCGCGTTGACCAGGGCGGTTTCCGCCGAGCCGCCCAGCCAGAACCAGAGGCCGAAGACGACCGCCGCGAGCCCCAGGACCACCGGGACGAAGACCCCGGCCACCCTGTCCGCCAGGCGCTGGGACGGGGCCTTGGAGGCCTGGACCCGCCGGACGAGCTCGGCGATTTGGGCCAGGACGGACCCGGCGCCCACCTCCGTGACGCGGACCTCGAGGAGGCCGCCGCCGTTCACCGTCCCTCCGACCACCGCGTCCCCGACGGTTTTGTAAACCGGCAGCGGCTCGCCGGTCAGGAGCGACTCGTCCACGCTGGAGCTCCCGCGCAGGACCCGGCCGTCGGCGGGGATTTTCGCCCCGGCGCGGATCAAGAGGGAATCGCCGACCCGGAGCCGGTCCAGGGGCACCTCGGATGTGGAGCCATCGGGGTTCAATTTGAGGGCGCTTTTCGCCGCCAGGCCGAGGATTTCGCGGAGCGCCCGCCCCGCCCGGCGCCTGGCCCGCACCTCCAGGTACTTGCCCACCCCGATGAGGGTGACGATCATGGCCGGCGCGTCGAGGTAGTAGGGTCCGGGCGAACCGCCCAGGAGGCGGACTGCGCCGAAAATATAGGCCGCCCCGGCCCCCAGCGACACCAACGTGTCCATGCCGGGCCGGCCGTTCCTTAATTCCCGGGCCAGGCCCCGGAAGAAGGGCCAGCCCACGAAGCCGAGCGCCAGCGTCGAGAGCGCCAGCTGGAGGGCCGGCAGGTCCAGCGGCATCCAAAACATCCCCGCCAGGAGCGGCAGACACACGGCGATGCCGGTGAGGACCCGGGCGAGCTGCCAGCCTTCCCGGCGGCGGTCCGCCCGCGCGGCGTCGTCGTCCTGAGTCGAGGCGTCACGGGGCAGCCGGGCGCCGTAACCCGCGCGGTGCACCGCCCCTAAAAGCTCCCCGGGCGTCACGCGGGCCGGGTCATAGCGCACCGCGGCCGTCTCGGTCCCGAAGTTGACCTCCGCGGAAAAAACCCCGGCGGTCCGCTCCAGCTCCCGGGAGATGTTGCCCGCGCAGTTGGCGCAGTGCATCCCGGTCAGCTCCAGGAGCACGGTGGATTCGCGACCCGGGCTGTCGTGCGGCGCGTTCATGACGGCTCCTCCGTCGGATTCGACCTATCGAGAGTCATCCCGGTAGATTAAATTAGTTAACAAGGGGGACTCGTGGGGTCCCCCGACGTTCATGCCTGGGCCGATGACTGGAATCCCGCCTCGACGGCCCCGCGGGCGCGCCGTTCGGGTCGGCCCGTCTCGACATGGTGCCCGTAGGGCGGGGAACCGAGCGAAGCGAGCTATGCGAAGCAAATCCTTTCCCCGCCGCTTTCACGTTCCCTGCCCCGACCCTCACCCTAGCCCGCAGGCGAGCCTCTCCCTAAAAGGGAGAGGGGACCGCCCGCGGGCGCGCCGCTAAAACTCGGCCTTGATCGCCCCCCAGGTCGTCTGTTCCACGCCGTAATTCCCCGTGGAGAAGGTCCAGACGAAATCTTCCTGCATCTCGTTGCCCTTGGAGTCGGCGAGACCGGCGGCCACCGTGCACCTTATCAGGTCAACCGGCAGGTCCTCGTCGGGCGTGAAGGTGCAGAGGACATCCAATGGGTCAGTATCGTCAATGTCGAGAGTTCCCGAAATCTCGCCCGTCGGATGCGGATTAACTTGAAGCACGGCCAGGTGTGAATCCGACCCCAGAGCCCTGCCGCCCGACCGCCGAGACTGATCCTCCACGGTGAACACGATTGTGTCGGTGTCTACCGGGGATATGTCATCTACACAGTGAAACACTATGTCCGTATCCACCGACACGCCGGTATCTCCGTCGTCGGGGCCATGCCGGTCACGTACGGCGGCTCACCCGGCTGCCATTGCCCCTCCATGAGGTTCTGGATGATGTTGTTGTAGAGCACCCAGCCGTCGCCGGACCAGTAGCGGGCGTCACCGGGGTACATGTTCACGCCCGCGACGTTGTAGTCCGCGTTGACGGCGCAGTAGATGTTGCCCGAGGTGTTGTCGGCGACCCAGTCGGCCGGGGCCTCTTTGGACACGTAGGTCCAGTAGAAGATGTTCGAGATGGAGGAGACGCCGTCCATGAAGACATGGGCGTCATCCTTGGTGCCCAGGTTGGTGTAAGAGTACGCGCCGGAGCCGTTGTGGGTCATGGGGGCATAGTTGGCGTCCGTCATGATCCGCCCCTGGAGGCCCCAGCCCGAGGTCCAGCCGAAATCGCTGATGACGACGGTGCCGCCGCCATCCACGTAGTCGGCCAGGTTGTTGCCCATCTGCGTCGCATTTTGGTACTGGTAGTTACTCCAGGTGTAGACGCAGCCGTAGTTCAGCATGGTGGCCACGGTGGGGGTCTGCGTGGTGCAGTCCACGTAGTCCACGCTGTCGTAGAAGGGGTCGCCGCCGATGTTGGTTTGGACGCCCGAGGTCGAGCCGGGATCGCAGTGGCCGACCAAGAGGTCGTACTGGTCCGCGAAGGCCGCGGTAACGACAACGAGTACTATCAACGCTCTTCGCATTCTCTCCTCCTTGGGTTGAACTATCTCGGATTACTTAAAACTCGGCTTTGATAGCCCCCCAGGTCGTCTGCTCCACGCCGTAATTCCCCGTGGAGAAGGTCCAGACGAAGTCGTCGGCCGTCTCGTTGCCCCTGTCGTCGGCGAGACCGGCGGCCACCGTGCAGGTGATGAGGTCCACCGGCAGGTCCTCGTCGGGCGTGAAAGTGCAGAGGATGTCTTTCGGGTCGGTGTCGTCGAGGTCGAGCGTGCCCGAAATCTCGCCCGTCGGTCGGGGGTTGACGTGGGGCGAGGGTGAGCTCGAACTTGGACTCAAGGCTCTTTCTCCCGACCGCCGCGACTGGTCTTCCACGGTGAACGCAATCGTGTCAATGTCAATATGGTGTAAGTCAGATACACAATGAAACACGATGTCCGTATCCACGGGAACGCCGGTGTCCCCGTCGTCGGGGTCCATACCGGTCACGTACGGCGGCTCACCCGGGTACCAGGTGGAGCCGTTGACCGCGAAGAAGCCGGAGACCCCCATGGGGCTGCCGTTCTGACGCAGGTTCCCGCCGTTCTCGACGAGCCAGTAGAAGTAGCTCGAGGTCCAGTAAAACTCGACCCAATACGTACCGTTGTCAAGACCGAAGGAACTGTCCAGCACCATGTCGGTCTGATACATGACGTAGCCCCAGCCGCTATAGCCGGTGTCGGTGTCGGTGATGTCGGTGACGGTCTCGCTCCAAACCTCGGCGCCCGGAGCGCCGCCGGAGTCAACCCAGACGGTCACTTCGAAGGGCTGGGGATGGCCGCCGGTGAAGATGCTCCAGCAGGTGAAACCCTCGATGTTAGGGGAACCGCTGAAGTCGAGGACGAAGTCGTCCGCGCAACGGTAGCCGTCGCTGCTGTTGTAGCCGTTGGTGCACAGGCTGTAGTCGAAGGGGTTCTCCCAGAGGATGTCGTTCGACTGGGGCGGCAGGCAGGTGTAGCCGCCGCTGGGAACGACCAGTCCGAGATTACTTGGGGCGTTCGTGTACAGCACGGCCCCGAAGGCCAAGCTGGCAGACAGAACCAAGATAAGTGTAAGAAATCTCATTTTATCACTCCTGTTTGGGTTCGATGTAGGGTAAAAAGGTCCCGTGAAACGTCGCGCCGGGACCTTCTAGAGCTCGGCCCCGTAGCCCGCGGCCTCGACGGCCTTCGCCATCTCATCCGGGGTGGTCAGCTCGGGGTCGTAGATGACTTCCGCCCACTCGAAATCCGCGCTCACCTCGGCCGAATCCACGCCGGTAATTGCCAGAAGGGCGCGGGTGACCGTCCGGGCGCAGTTGTCGCAGGTCAGGCCGGAGAGATATATGCTCGTCTTTTCCATGAGAGTACCCCTCTTAATAGCACATTACTAATATAATGGATAAATGACCGAATTTCAACCCCCATGACCCCGAAATGCGGACCGGTGCGCGGGACACCCGGCTAGAGTACAATGGGGGCCCAGAGGGAGGGGTCGGTGCTCGATCGGACGAGGGTCATCGGGATAGCGCTCCTCGGGGTCGTGACGGGTCTGGTGGCCCTCCTGGCCGCCGCGCGCCCGCTGGAGCCGGGCGAGGTGGCGGTTGTCGTCTCCGGCGGGGACCGGGAGGTGGTCCGCGGGGGCTGGACGGTGGAGCTGCCCTGGCGGGAGATCGAGCGGTACCGACTCCGGGAGCCGATCGGCGGGGAGAGCCTCTTCCTCACCGCCGACTCGGTGCCGGTGCGCGTCAAGTGGGAAGCATCGCGCGTCCTGGACCCGGGGCGGCTGGGGGAGCCGAATCCGGGACCGGGCTGGGACCTTCTTTGGCCCCGGCTGCTCGTAAGTTCCGCCATCGTCCGGCTCGGGGGCGGGCGCGCGTTCGAGGGTCTCTACAGGGACCGCCGGTCGGAATTGACACGCGACATTTTAAGGGAAGTCGCGGGTGCTTTAAAGGAATCGGCCGTGGGCGTGGAGGACCTGCGCCTGACCTCGGTCGTCCCGCTGGGCGAGGCGGCTTCGCGGCTGCCCATGCGCCCGCCGCGCCTTTTCATCCTCGCCCTGGACGACCTGGACCGCGAGACGGTGGAGCGTCTGGCGGCCGACGGTCGCCTGCCCACAGTGGAAAATCTCGCCGGGGCGGGGACCACGCTGTTTTTCGAGAACCCGACCCCCGACGAGCCGGCCCGGTTCTGGGAAAAAATCCTCACCGGGGGGCTCACCGCCGGGAACTGGGTCGAGCGTCGCGCCCGCCGCGGCTGGATCACCGGACTCGTCCACGACCCCCTCCCGACGGGCGACGGTTACACCGAATCGCTCTCCCCGGACGGGACCTGCACGCCGTTCCTGGCCGCGCTGATGGAGAGCTACGCCGGTCCGGAGTACGACCCGCCGGACCCCCGCCTCCTGGCCGGCGAGGCGGGTCTGGACGAGGCGGTGCGGGGGGCGGTGGAAGGCTCCCGGGCGGCGGGGGCGCTGACGGACGCCGGAGCCGTCGCGGTCCTCTGGGGCTCGGACCTCTTTTTAAGGTTCTACGACGCCCTGTGGCCCCTGGTCCAGCGTTACCGGACCGTGGGGTACGGCGAGCGGTTCGGCGCGGAGGTTTACCTGGAAGAGGGGGACCTGGTCCGGGCCGCCGAAATCGGCGCCCTGGCCGAGGGGCTGGCGACCGCCCTGGACCGCTTCCTCGGCGAGCTGCTGGCCCGGCACCCCGACCTGACTGTGGTGGTGATTTCCAGCAGCGGTTACGGGCCTAGACCCGGGCTCTCCGGCCCGCCCTGGGGACCGACCGGCGGGGCGTGGATGCTCCTGGCCGGGCCCCACGTCCGGCCCCTCGGGGAGCGGGGGGGAACCGTGGAGGGGGCGGCGGCGGTCCTGGGCGAGCTCGCCCTCGTGGAGCGCCTGAGCGAGGCCGGGGGATTGGGCGACCGCGAGCTTCTGGAACCTTGGTATCGGCAGCGGTTGACCTCGAGCTGCCCGCCGCCGGACGCCGTTGACAGCCGGGGCGGCGAAAATTACACTCTATTGGTGCCGTCTTCTAGTGCCTTGTCAACCGGGGGTAGATAAAGGAGACGTTGTTAGAGCTTTGTTAAACTTGGAAAAAGGCAGGACGAATGCGGAACGAAGTCGGGCCGCCCCCATATCCTAAAGGAGTACTATGAAGCCGATTATCGCCGTCGCCCTTGCCGCCGTTTGCACAGTCTTTTTTGCCACCGCCGACGCCGCCTCGGACGCAGACCGCGCTGCCTCCATCGGCATCACCGCCGTCGCCGTCCTCGTCGGCCTCGTCGTCATCGCCATCTTCGACGTCGACGAGACCACTGCCGACGACAAGGCCACTGTCAAGACCGAACGCGAGATTGCCTACGATAACTGGCGAGCTGCGGTTGACGCCGAGAGTGACGCTTACGCTAAGAACGAAGCTGCCAAGGAGAACTTCGCCAACGCCCAAGCGGTCTACGAAGCCGCCTACCATAACTACGAAACCACTCAAATGTCTAAGGCTGATAAAGAGGCCGCTTACAACAACTGCGTAACCGCCCAAGCCATCTATGACGCCGCTAACTCAGACAAGGTAATAGCCGAATGTGAATGGATGATTGCACGCTCCGATTATTACACTAACCCGACCGTCGTCAACACCGCCGTGTACGAGGCCGCCATCGCCGACTTCGAAGCCGCCAAGGCCCGCCTAAAGGCCGCCGAGAACTACCTGAAGGCCTCTGACGCAGCCTACTACGCCGACCGCGACGCCGCCAAGGCCCTTGATACTGCCTACGCCAAATTGGACGCCGCCGGGGCCAAACTGAATGCTGCCAACGCCGACTACGAGGTCGCCAAGGCTAACTTGGAAGCCGCCCATACTGCGTACAAGGCCGCCGAGGCCGCCAGCGCCGAAACCAATGACGACTAGGAAATCCTGCCCTTGCCGAGATAAATGAGGCTGAATAAATTAGGCGTAGGAATCCGCATATATGTCCCCCGTAGATTAATCGGAAATGCACCCGGCTGATCGAAAAGGAAAATCGTATACTTTACCCGGATTTCGACAAAAATCCCACCCGCGGAGGATTAGCGGTGTCCGGACACTCCAAGTGGTCCACCATCAAGCGCAAGAAGGGCGTCAAGGACGCCCGGCGCGGGAAAATCTTCACCCGGCTCATCCGGGAGGTAACCATCTCGGCCCGCGAGGGCGGCGGCGATCCCGACTCCAACGCGCGACTCCGAGCCGCCATCGCCGGCGCCACCGCCGAGAACATGCCCAAGGAGAACATCCAGCGGGCCATCATGCGCGGCACCGGCGAGCTCCCCGGCGTCGTCATCGAGGAGCACCTCTACGAGGGCTACGGACCCGGCGGCGTCGCCGTCCTCGTCGAAGTCATCACCGACAACGCCAACCGCACCACCCCGGAGATACGGCACATCTTCGAGAAGCGCGGCGGCCGGCTGGCCAAGTCCGGCTCGGCCAGCTACGCCTTCGACCGCCGCGGGCTGATCCTCGTGGACCACGAGGCCGACGAGGAGCTGTTAATGGAGGTCGGCCTCGAGGCCGGCGTCCTGGACATCACCGACGAGGGCGACCTCTTCGAGGTCCTCACCCGGACCGCCGACTACTCCCACGTCCACGCGGCCCTCGAAAACGGCGGCTTCCCGATTCTCGAGAGCTCCATCTCCTACATCCCCAACTCCCCCGTGGACCTCCCCCGCGAGGAGGGGCGCAAGGTCATCTCCCTCCTCGAGGCCCTCGAGGACCACGAGGACGTCCAGAAGGTTTTTACCAACTACAACATCCCCGACGACCTCGAGCTGGAAGAGTGAGGGTCCTCGGCCTCGACCCCTCGCTCGTCCGCACCGGCTGGGGGGTGGTGGAAGGCCGGGGGTCGAGCTTCCGCTGCCTGGGGTACGGCTGCGTCCCCACCCGGGCGGGCGAGCCGCTGGCCGACCGCCTCGAGCGGATTTACCTGGAGCTGAGGGAGGTCGTCGCCCGGTACGCGCCCGAGGCCGCGGGGGTGGAGACGGTTTTCACGGCCAAGAACGCGAAGGTGGCCATCCTGTTAGGGCACGCGCGGGGCGTGGCGGTCCTGGCCGCCAGACGCGCCGGGGTGCCCGTTTTCGAGTACGCCCCCCGGGACATAAAGATGTCGGTCACCGGTCGCGGCGGGGCCGCCAAGGAGCAGGTGGCGTTCATGGTGCAGCGGATTCTGGGACTGGACGCGCCGGTGGAGCCCGACGACGCCTCGGACGCCCTCGCCGCCGCCATCTGCCATATCCTGCGCGCCCCGGTCGCCGGCCGGTAGCGGGTGAATGTAACTTTTTGCGAACCGACCGGGAAAAGACACCACCTCCCGAAGCATGTAATCGAACGGTCGGGGCGGCCCCCCTGGCATATGGAAACCTGCCTGCTCGGAGGACGACCGTGGCGGAGACCTTCGTGGGCGAGGCCATCACCCCGGTGGCCGGGAGCTTCGACACGACGGGGACCAGCCGGGGCGAGCCGGCCCTGCCGGGGAAATTCCTCTGGCGGGGGCGGGAGTACGCCGTGGCCGAGGTCCTCGAACGCGGCAAAGGTTACGGCCCCTGCCCCTCGGGTGAAATTTACCTCAGAAAGCACCGCTACACCGTGCGCACCAGCGACGGCTCGGTGATGCGGATTTACTTCGAGCGCCGGAGTCGTCCCCCGCGGTCCAAGGACCGCTGGTGGCTCCACATAATAATCAACCACAATATTCAAACATAGGCTATGGGGATCCTAAACTCAACATCTTTAGATTGGGCATTAAAACACCTTGATAACATAGGTGATAATAGCCTTTTCCCAAAACCATTCGAAATTGCAGCAATTAAAGCAAAATGGAGTGAGGTAAAAGAGAATTTATTAAGTTTAAATAAATATACGTGGTCAAGTTTCCGTAGATTAATTGTACCAAAAACAGAATATTTCTATCGAAAAGCAACCCAGTTAGATCCCATCGACTCTTTAGTAATTGCTTCATTTATACATCAATTCGGTAATAAAATTGAATGTAATCGAATCCCAATCAGCGAACAAAATGTATTCAGTTACAGATTTGAACCAGATGACGCTGGACAACTTTATTCTCGACAGGTAAATTGGGATAAATTTTGGAATCATTCTTTATCAAATGCAACTTATAGTAAAAATAAATTTGTCATCGTTGCTGATATATCAGATTATTACAATCAAATATCCCATCACACTATCGAAAACGAACTTATAAGCTATGAAATTCCAAGGATTGTAGTAAATTCTATAAAAACATTACTGTCACATATTACACAAGGTGTTTCACGGGGTATCCCAGTAGGTCCGCATTCTGTTCACTTATTAGCAGAGGCTGCATTTAACCCCATCGATAAGTACCTAAAAGCTGTAGGATATCAATTTACTCGATTTGTAGATGATATTCATATTTTTTGTACAAGTAAAAACAAAGCAAAAATTGCGCTATTAGACTTAGCGAATGTTTTAGATTCAACTCAACGTTTAACCCTTAATTCAAGTAAAACAAGAATCTTGAAAAAAGGAGAATTTATTGAATATGCTAAGAATAAAATTAATGAAACATTGCCTAAGGAAATTGAAAGAAAAATAATAAAAGTAATTAAAAAATACTCGCAAGGCGACCCTTATGCGCATATCTCAATCAATAGATTAACAAATACTGAAATTAAACTTTTAAATTCAAAAAATATTAAGGAAATATTCGAGTATTATTTATCATGTGACAATATTGATTATCAAAAAATTAGATGGTGGCTAAATAGATTGTCCCAAGTTGGCATACCCAACGCAATCCTTTACTTGATTAAGAAATTCAATGAAATATTGCCGGCCATTGGAGAATTTTGTATCTATATAGCTTCAACGCAGGATACTTATAAAGGAAATTGGAAAGATTTAGGTAAGTTACTAACAAAATGTATTAATCACGAAATAGTTAAGCATAGTGAATACATTACAATGATATTAACAGATTTATTTTCAAAGGTAATTGGTTTAAATCAAATTGAGTTTCTTTTAACTAATTTTAATGATAGATCATCCATTATCAAAAGGAAAATTATTAAAGTAGCTACAAAAGCAAATATGAATTATTGGCTAAGGAATTTAAAAGAACAGTTTTCATCAGTAGATCCTTGGCAAAAAAGAGCACTGTTACTAAGTGCATCAACTTACGCAGAAGATGAAAAAACACACTGGATAAGAAGACTACTGAAAGACGAAACATCGTTATTAAACCAAATAACCGCAAAATGGGTAATGGATGGTGGAACCATATAATTCTCAAAGACTATCATCTCATCATTAAGAGGTAGGATAACTCAACAGAACTGCGACCCTTTGACATTAGACGTCACTGGAGTAGGATTCGGATGCTACATAACAGTAGCGACCGCTGGCGCCTGGTTTCCATCCTGCAGACCGGGAGGAAAGGGTGATTACGTCCCTCTCCGGCGCCGTGGTCAGCGTGAGCCCCGGGGCGGTGGTCCTCGAGGTCGGCGGCGTGGGGTACCACGTTTCAATTTCCCTCGCGGTTTACGGTCGCCTCCAGCGCGCCGCGCCCGGGGAGAACGTCCGGCTTTTGACCGAACTCTGCTGGAACGAGAAGACGGGACCGTCCCTCTTCGGTTTTTCGGAACCGGGCGAGCGGGAGGTTTTCCGGCTGCTTTTATGCGGGTCGGGAGTGGGGCCGAGGAAGGCGCTGGCGGCGCTGTCGGTCCTGGAACCGGCGGAGCTTCTGGGCGCGCTGGCCTCGGGCGACCTGGCAAAACTCTGCCGCGTCCCGGGCATCGGCCGGAAGGGGGCGGAGAAGCTCTGCGTGGAGCTGAAGGACCGGGCGGCGGAGCTGGCGGCGACGATGGGCGTACCGGCGGCCGTCCCCACGCGCTCCGACGCCGTGGCGGCCCTGGTCTCGCTGGGCTACCCGCAGCGGGACGCGGAAGTGGCCGTGGAGCGGGCCCGGGCCGAGCTGGGGGAGGAGGCCGAGCTGCGGGCGGTGATAACGACGGCGCTGGCCCGGTTGCGGTCCTGACGCCGCGCCCGCCGGTTGCGATGATGTAGGGCGGCCCCTCCGCGGGCCGCCGTGCGCCTGAACGTAGGGCGGCCCCTCCGCGGGCCGCCGTTCGCGAAAAAAACCCCGACCCTAGACTCGGCCCGTGCCTCGTTGCGATGAAGTAGGGGCGGGTCTCCTGACCCGCCCGCGGGCTGACCTAAAGGTCGGCCCACCCCTCACCCTAGCCCTCCCCCCAGAGGGGGGAGGGGACATGCGGCGGTCCTCACACCCAAAAAAGCGGGCCTCACGGGCCGCCGTTCGCGAAAAAAACCTCGACCCTAGACTCGGCCCGTGCCTCGTTGCGATGACGTAGGGGCGGGCCTCCTGGCCCGCCCGTTTTATTATAAGGCAGCCCTCACCCTAGCCCGCCGGCGCGCCGCTTCCACGGGGAGAGGGAAACCGGGCCGACCTAAAGGTCGGCCCCTACGAGGGCTACAAGAATGTCTGCTGTACGAAGCGGGCCTCTCGACCCGCCGATTCGTCAACAAACCCTACTACCGCACGTCCGCACAAAAAGCGGGCCCCTCGACCCGCCCTTTCATTAAAAATCCTTGCCACTGTCCGCCTAATACAAACAGACCCGCCCCTAAACGCAACCCCTACCCGACCAACAGGGTAGGAAAAAACAAGACTATCGGCCTAGTTCCCGACGAAGGTGGTCTTCACCACGCCCCAGCTAGCCCCGACGGTGAAACCGGCACCGGCCAGCGCGCCGACGGCCAGCACCGCCAGAATCACGAGAACCAGGATCAGCCGCCTGCTCATAACGCCTCCTAGGTGCCCACACGTGAAATTAATAGCACGAAAAACGGTTCCGGTCAAGGCGGACCGCATTTTTTTAAACGACGGTGCGGGCCGAAAGGTTCCCTAGAATCGGCGCCGCCTCTTGGCCGCCACCTTCACCGTTTTCGCGCAGTAGGTCAGCGGCGTGAGCCGGCCCCCCCGCTTCTTGTTCAGCGACTCGGCCACCCCCTCGAGCACCGCCGCCAGGGTGATGCCCGCGTTGTACCAACGCATTATCTGTGCCACGTCCCGGGGCGAAAGCGACAGCGGGTAGCCGAACCGCTCGGTCAACAGGCGGTTCACCGCGCTCAGGTAAACGTCTTCGGGGGGGAGTGAGAATTTCATCGTGCATCGGACGGTTTTCCCTAAAAAGATAGCAGGCTCCGGCTTGTTTGTCGAGGGGTCTCGTGCTAACGTTGGGCGGATATTTGGGGGGTTGGCCGATGACCCGAAGACGCCTGGCCCGCGAGTCCGCGCTCCAGATGCTGTACCAGGCCGAGCTGGGCGGCGCCGACGGCGTGAGGCAGAGCTACTGGAGCACACGCTTCCCCCACCCCGAGGTGGTGGAGTTCGCCGACCGCCTGGTGGGGCGGTACTTCGCGGACCCGGAGCGGATTGACGGCCTCGTCCGCGAAAATCTGGAGAACTACCGGCTCGAACGCCTGGGGCACATCGAGCGGGCGCTACTGCGTGCGGCGCTCGCCGAGATGCTCGAGGGTGAGACCCCGGCGCGGGTGGTGCTGGACGAGGCGGTGGAAATCGCCCGGGACTTCGCGGGCGAGGAGGCCGTGGCCATCGTCAACGCCGTTCTGGACCGGGCGGCCCGGAAGCTGGGGCTGCTGTGAAAATTTTCCTCATTATCCTGGCGATGGCGCTCTGCGCCGCGGCCTTCGACGCCGAGGCGGCCTTCGGGTCCCTCGAGGAGCAGTGCGCCTTCGGTCCGCGCATCCCCGGCTCGCCGGGGCACGAGGCCTGCAAGTGGTGGCTGGTTCAAGAACTGGGGCGTTACTGCGACGAGCTCACCTTGGACGCCTTCGATTACGTCTCCCCCGACGGGGCGTACGCCTTCCGGCTGACCAACGTCATCGGGGTGATCAACCCGGACGCGCCGCGGCGGGTCATGCTGGGGGCGCACTGGGACACGCGGATGTTCGCCGACGAGGACCCGGACCCGGGGCGGCGGACCGAGCCAGTGCCCGGGGCCAACGACGGCGCCTCGGGCGTGGCGGTGTTGCTGGAACTGGCTCGCTCTTTCGCCCAGGACACGCCCGACGTGGGCGTCGTCTTCATCCTCTTCGACGGCGAGGATTCTGGGCGCATCGGGGGGATGGATTTTTGTATCGGGTCCGAGCATCTGGCGCGCCAGGGTTCGCTCATCTACACCGTCGGCATCGTGGCGGACATGATCGGCGACGCCGACCTCGCGGTCTTTCACGAGGGCAACTCCGTCCTCGACGCCCCCGACCTCACCCGGAGCGTCTGGGACACCGCGCGGGGGCTGGGTGAAGGGGCGTTCAAGCCCGGCTACGGCTCCACCCTCTCAGACGACCACAAGGCCTTCCTGGTCCGGGGGCTGCCCACGATTCTCTTGATTGATTTCGATTACGACGTCTGGCACACCACGCACGACACGCCGGCGCACTGCTCGGCCGCGAGTCTGGGCGCGGTGGGGCGGGTCCTCGAGGCCTTCGTGCGCGCCGGAGAATTTTAAGCGATTACACCATCGCCGGGGCGGCCGGTACTGAATACCGGCCCGACACCCCGACCGCAAAGGAGAGCCCATGCCCGAGATAACGATCGTGCAACTCGACCCGATGCGCCTCGCCTACTTCCGCTCCCGGAAAGGTTACGCGCCCGAGGGCGTCCTGGACGCCTTCAACCGCCTGGACGAGCATTTTGGCAAAAACCCGCCCGGCGAGAAAACGCTGGTCCTGGGGCTGTCCTGGGACGACCCGCAGACAACGCCCGCCGAGAAGAGCCGCTACGACGCAGCCTACACCTTAACCGGCGAGCCGCCGGCGGGGGTGGACGGCGTGCACGAGCTGGCCGGGGGGGCCTTCGCGCAGTACCACCACGTCGGCCCGTACGACGAGCTGGGCGCGGCCTTCGAGGAAGCCCACCGGCAGCTCCGCGAGCTGGGCGGGTACCGGAAGCGCAAGACGGCCTGCCTGGAAATCTACCGCAACGACCCGGGTAAGACGCCGCCCGCCGAGCTGGTGACCGACATCTACCTGCCGGTGGAGAAGGCGTAGACAACCGCGCGTCCCCTCTCCCCGTGCGAGAGGCGCGCCTACGGGGTTAGGGGTGAGGGCTACCTTAAAAACAGGCAGGTCAGGAAACCCGCCCCTACGTCATTGTAATTCGCGGCGGCCCGCAGAGGGGCCGCCCTACATCATCGCAATTCGCGGCGGCCCGCGGAGGACTCGTCCTACAGGGCCGCCCTACATCATCGCAATTCGCGGCGGCCCGCAGAGGACTCGTCCTACAGGGCCGCCCTACGTCATCGCAGACAATGGGGTGAAGCGGCGGGGATGGGTATCTGCGACCGAAGGTAATCCCCGCCCTACGTCATTATAATTCGCGGGTGAGGGTTGCGATGGCCCCCTCTCTCTTCCAGGGAGAGGGCGGGGGTGAGGGTCGAGGCTGGGAGCGTAAACGCGGCGGCCCGCGGGGGGCCGCCCTACATCATCACAACATACCGTCCGCCGGTCAAAAAACCGCCTTTATCCGCCCCCAGGTGGTCTGGGTGACGTCCAACCCATTTAATAGGCTCCAGGTCTCCTCGGACCACCGGTTGAGCCCCAGGTCGCTTTCCTCGGCGTAGACCTTCCACCAGAATTCTTCCGAGCCACTCCCGAAGATGTAATCGAACCAAGTGTTCGTCCCGCGGTCGACTATCATGGGGTTAGTGAAGTCTTCGTTGTCGGCCAAATAGAAAGTGTAGTTGACCTCCCCGTGGCCGTAATACTCCGCCTCCTCCCAGGTGAAGTGAACGGTATCGCCGGGCATATACACGTACCCGTCTTCCGGCGTGAGGAGGTGGAACACGCCGAGCTGGTCGTCCACGTAATTGATGTCTATGAACCGGACGGCGAAGGAGTCGGAGAGGTTGGTGTTGTAGGAGTACGCCGCGGCCTCGGTGCCGTCCCAGTTCTCCAGCCCCACCGTGGCGCTCTGCCCCAGGTTGTAGCCGCTGGCCTCCACCGTCTGGTAGTGGAACTCCACGGTGTTGTTGATCCCCTCCACGGGCCGCTCGTAGATGTGCATCTGGAACCGGAAGGGCCCGATGGAGAGGTAGCGGTGCCAGGGGTCGTAGCTCAGGACCCAGACGTCGAGGTCGCCGGAGGCGTCCAGGTAACTGTAGAGGTGGTCCCCGGTGATGCCGCGCAGGTCGTCCCAGGCGGCGGCGACGGCGTTGGGGGTGGCCGTGTCCGGGATGTCCTGGTTCGCGCCGGGGATGCCGGCGTTGCGGAAGGAGAGCGCCCCGTTGCACCCCACGTAGACGGTGGAACCGGCGGGATAGTCGCGGCCGCAGAAGCGGATGAAGAAGGGGGTGGTCACGGTGAAGCTGGCCTCGTCGCCGGTGCCGAGGTCGGTGCCGCCGCCGGCGTCAATCCAGTCGTATACGGGCGCCCAGAAGTCCGTCTCGTTGGAGTCCCAGAAGTAGTACCCGGCACCGTCGCCGAAAACGAGGCGGCCGAAATCCGCGCCCGCCGCCCGCGGGGCGACCGCCGGGGCCGTCCCGCCGGCCTCGATGGCGTAACCCCAGGCGGCCGTCAGGACGACCGTCAGGAACAGAATCGTCTTGCGCATCGCTCCTCCCCGGACAAAAGGCGTAAACGCCCGAATCTAACCCTATTATTAATATATCACCCGGGGCGGCCGCTGTCAACCGAGCGGGAGGGGTCGGCTCACCTTAACACGCGGATTATCAATAAAAAAGGGCGACGGATTTAACCGCCGCCCGACATTTCCGGGGACCGCCGGTCATCATTTAAAATTCGGCCTTGATGGTCCCCCAACTCGACTCGACGACCTCCGACTCGGAGACGTCCAGGGCGTAAACTTCCTCGCTCCAGCGGTTGAGCCCGATGTCGGTCTCCCGGGCCATGACCTTCCACCAGTACGGACCAGTCTCTTCGGTGTCGAAGACGTGGTCCATCCCCGCGTCGGCGCCGGTGTCGAAGACCATGACCTCGCCGAAATCCGGGTCGCGGGCCAGGTAGAGCGCGTAGAGGAGCTGGCCGTGCCCGCCGTACTCCGAGGCCTCCCAGGTGAAGTGTACGGTCACGCCCGGTCTCACGACGGACCCGTCCCCAGGCGTCAGGAGGCTGAAGGCGCCCAATTGATCGTCCACGTAGTTCTGGTCCACGAAGCGGACGGCGAATCCGTCGGGGATGACGGGCTGGTCGAAGGAGTAGCGCGCCGCCTCGAGGCCCGACCCATCCTCAAGCCCCACCGTGGCCGAGGCCCCGTGGTCCCGCCACGAATCCCCGTCCAGGTCCCGGTACCGGAACTCGAGGGTGTCGTTGACGGAAACCGCGTCGGTCTCGTAGAAGACCACCTGGAACTCGATGGGGTCCAGCCAGGTGCTGTCGAAGTACCAGGGCGAGTAGGTGACGTACCACCGCCTCTCGGGGGCCGTCCCGTCCAGGTCCAGGTATATCTCGCCGTCCGTCGAGCCGTGGAGGTTGTCCCACAGGAGAGCTATAAGGCAGTTCGGCGGGGCGGGGTCGGGGATGCGCTGGTTGATCGGCCCCTCCAGGCCCGAATCCGAGAAACCCACCGCGCCGTTGGAGCCGACGTAGAGGGTCGAGCCGGCGGGGTAAAGCTCGCCGCAGAAGCGGATGTCGAAGGGGGTGACGGCGGACCAGACGGCGTCGTCGCCGCTCCACCCCTGAGCGCCCGAGGGCTCGAACCACTCGTACTCCGGCGCCCAGTCCCCCGATTCCAAGGAGTCCCAGAAGTAGTAACCCGCGTCTGCGCCGCCGCGGGGCGGGATGCCCGGCGTTCCGACCGACAGGAATGGGGCGCCGGACACGCCGCCGGCGAGCGCCCCGACGAGAAGAAGGCACAGGGTGAACCTCATTTTTCCTCCTCGATTACGTTCCGATTCGCCCCGGAGGGCTGTGGATTGAGACCGCCCAGGTTCAGAGCGAAATCCGTGCCAGGCCCCGCCAGGCACCGTCCAGCCGTTCTCCCCGTCCTCGCGGGACAGGCCGACGTCGGGGCGGGTATCCACACCCGACAGCTGAATTATTTCCCGCCGTGCGCCTGAATGTAGGGTGGGGACTTTAGTCCCCGCCGTTTTCACACCCTGACCCTCACCCCGGCCTGTGCTGATGTAGGGGCGGGTCTCTTGACCCGCCCGTTTTTCAATGGTAGCCCTCACCCCAACCCTCTCCCACAGGGAGAGGGGGATTGCTACACCCCCCTCCCTGGCCCTTCCCCCAGAGGGGAGAGGGGACATGCGGCAGCCCTCACCCTTCCCACAAGGCGAGCCTTCTCCCACGGGGAGAGGGAGGCAACGGGCCGACCTAAAGGTCGGCCCCTACGAGTGTGGCTCGCGGGTTGCGTTCTATTGGTAGGGGGAGGGTCTCCAAACCCCTCCGAAAATTGTTGCCGAACCGCGGGCGACCGCGGACGGTCGCCCCTACGCGTCGGATTCGCGGCTGTTAAACGTAGGGGCGGGTGTCCACATCCGCCCGTGATTATCCGTCCACCGCCGTGCGGCTCAATGTAGGGCGGGGATTCCTATCCCCGCCGCTTTTTACCCCTCTCCCCAGCCCGTGCCTCGCAGGCCCCCCCCAGAGGGGGGAGGGAGAATAAGGCGGGGCCTCGAACCCCGCCCGAAGCTTCAATCAAAGGGCGGAGCCCCCGACCCGACCCGAGACCTTAATCAAAAGGCGGGGCCTTGAACCCCGCCCGAAGCTGTAAAAAAGGCGGGGTCATAAACCCCGCCTGTGAAGGACAGAAGTCACACAATCAGCGAACCGGCACCCCGCGGGACGATGCGCGCGAGGGGAGGACGCTTAGAGCCCGGCCTTGATCTGGCCCCAGGTCGTATTCTCGACGGAGGGGCTGGAGACGACGAAATTGAAGACGTCGTTGCACCAGACGGTGATGCCGAGGTCGGTCTCCTTCGCCTTGACCTTCCACCAGTATTGCCCCGTGTCGTCGTCGCCGAAGATGTATTCGAACCAGGTTTGGCCGCCGCGTTCGAAGACCAGCGGGTCTTCGAAACTATCGTTGTCGGCCATGTAGAAAGTGTACTTCAGCTCACCGTGACCCGAGTAGTCAGGCGCCTCCCAGGTGAAAGGAACCGTGTCGCCGGGCTCGAAGAGGGCCCCGTCCTCGGGGGTGAGGAGGTTGAACTCGCCGACCTGGTCGTCCACCCAGTTCATGTCCACGAAGAGGATGGCGAACTGGTTGGAGATTATCTCCTCGTTGTAGGAGTACAGGACGGCGTCGGTGCCGCCCGAGTTCTCCATGCCCACGGTGGCGGAGAAGCCGTTGTCGCGCCAGGAGTCGCCGATGACGTCCTTGTAGCGGAACTCGACGGAGTTGTTCACGCCGGATATCGGCGCCTCGTAGATGAGGACCTGGAACTCGATGGGATCCGCCGAGGCCTCGTAGAAGTACCACGGCGAGTAGCTGACGCACAACTTGCGGGTCGGAGCGGACCCGGCCACCTCGACCCAGATGTCACCGGTGGAGTAGCCGGCCAGGTTGTCCCAGAACGGCGCTATGATGTTGTTCGGCGTCGCGGAGTTGGGGAGGTTCTGGTTGATGGGGTCGTTCATGCCGTTGTTTGAAAACCCCATGATGCCGTTGGAGCCGACGTAGAAGGATGATCCCGCGGCGTGGTTCGTGCCGCAGAACCGGACGTCGAAGGGGAGGGACGTGGTCCAGTAGGTGTCGTCCCCCCGCCAGCCCTGGGGATTTCGCGGCGTGCGCCAGTTGTAGGAGGGCGCCCAGTCGCCGGTCTCGTGGGAATCCCAGAAGTAGTACCCCGCCCCGTCGCCCGCGAGCAGCGGCGAGTAGCCGGACCAGAGGGTCACCGCCTGGGGGGCTGAAGCAGATTCCTCTTGGACGCTCACCGTCGCGGCCGCGAAGACCGAGACGGATGCCAGGAGGACAAATATCAAAACCTTGCGCATCTCTCTCCTCCTTGTTCCCGTGAAAGAGAAAACCACGTGGGGGCAATCTAACACCGTATTTGGGGCTTGTCAAGAAAAAGAACCGTCGAAAGAGAAAAATGAGGGACGGCGTCCCGGGCCGCCCCTCCGTAATCGGGAGAACGCTTCCGCAGCCTCTACGTCGAGGCAAGTCCCGGCGACATCCCGGGCCGCCCCTCCGGAATCGGGAGAATTACTCGAAATTGGCCTTGATCTGGCCCCAGGTGGCATCCGTGACCGCCTCGTCGCTGACGATGAGCTGGTTCGTTTCCTCGGACCACTTGTAGAGGTCAATGTCCGACTCGGTGGCCTTCACCTTCCACCAGTAGTCGCCCGTGTCGTCGGAGCCGAAGACGTAACTGAAGGTGGGGGCGCTGCCCACGTCGAAGATGGTGGGGTCGTCGAAGCTCGGGTTGTCGTCCAGGTACATCTCGTAGGTGACGTTGCCGTGACCGGTGTACTCAGGCGCCTGCCACCGGAACTCCAACCACTCGCCGACCATGGCGATGTAGCCGTCCTCGGGGAAGATCAGGTGAAAATCGCCGATCTGGTCGTCCACGAACAGGCTGTCCACGAAGCGGACGGCGAGGTTGCCGGTGATGATCTCCTGGTTGTAGGAGTACTTGGCCGCGGAGATGCCGGAGTTGTTCTCCAGGCCCACCGTCGCCGAGTACCCGCCGTCGCGCCAGGAGTCGCCGATCACGTCCCTGTAGCGGAACTCGATCGTGTTGTTGATCCCGGGCACGCTGGTCTCGCGGATGAGAATCTGGAACTCGATGGGGTCACTCGGGGCCAGGTCGTAGAACCAGGGGGAGTAGGTGATGAAGAACGCGCGGTTGGGCTCGGTGCCGACCACGTCCAACGAGATGTCGCCGTAGGTGCTGCCGTCCAGGTTATCCCAGAACGCGGCCAAGATGGCGTTCGGGGCCGCCGAGACCGGGATGTCCTGGTTGATCGGTTCGTCCATTTTCGTGGACATGAAACCGACGATGCCGTTGGAGCCCACGTACAAATTGGCCCCCGCGTTGTGGCGGATCCCGCAGAAGATCACGTCGAAGGGCAGAGAGGTGATCCAGTAGGTGTCGTCGCCGCGCCATCCCATGTGGTGGACCGGGCTGCGCCACCCGTAGGTGGGCGCCCAGGTGTCGGTCTCGTTGGAATCCCAGAAGTAGTACCCCGCACCGCCGCCCGAGGCCAGGGGGGAGTACCCGAGGGGAAGCGCACCGGTGACGACTGCCGGCGGCAGGGAGCTATCGGCTTGCACTGCTATCGCACCACCCGCGAGGGCGGCCGCCGACAGCAGAGCAAGTAACAACAAGCTCTTTCTCATGACCACTCCTTCGGTTGAAAAGTAAAAAGACGAAAGGTCTGGCATCTTGAATGCAACTATAATCTAGTCCGAAATATCCCAGGTGTCAAGTTTCTCTCCCGACACCCGCGCCCGAAAAAACGACCCAATCCAATATATAACAATGTAAAGCAGGCAAAACCCCTCTCGCACGGGACGATACGGGCCATTTCCATTCATCGTCGGCGGTTCGGAGTCGCGCGTAACTCTATGGATTGTGCCGACTTCATGCAAGGCACGTATAGTATAACACAATCGGTGCTTTTTCCCAAAGAATATCTCCAAATTCGCGTCAAAATGGTCGTCCCGGGTCGCAACGGTTCGCATAAACCATTGCCGTTACTAACTCTTCACAAAACTATTTTCCGCTTCAAAATGGAACATCAGAATGACCGACGGTTCGAACCGACCCCGCAAGGAGGGGAATCAATAAACCTATACTATACCGCATATAGTATATATATTATTCGGGCATACAACACCTTGCCAAAACCCCGCCGGACGGGTACAATTCTGCGGCGCGAAACTTAAAAACCGCCACCGAAGGAGCCGAAGTGGCAGAGACGATGAAGGCCGTCCGCAAGCTCAAGCCGGGCCCCGGCGCCGAACTGGTCGAAGTGGACGTCCCGGCGCCCGCCGAGGACGAGGTCCTGGTGAAGGTCGCCGCAACCAGCATCTGCGGCACCGACCAGCACATCTACCAGTGGAACGAGTGGGCCGCCCGGCGTATCAAAAATCTCCCCCAGACCCTCGGCCACGAGCTCGCCGGCGAGGTAGTCGAGATAGGCTCCCGGGTCGCGAACGTCAAGGTGGGCGACTACGTCTCCGCCGAGACCCACATTCCCTGCGGCCACTGCTGGGCCTGCAAGACCGACAAGCAGCACATCTGCCTGAATCTGAAAATCCTCGGCGTGGACCGCGACGGCTGCTTCGCCGAGTACTTGACCGTGCCCGAGGTGGTCGTTTGGCAGAACGACCGGGCCATCCCGGCGGACCAGGCCGCCGCCCAGGAACCGCTGGGCAACGCCCTGGACACCGTCCTGGCCGAGGACGTGGCGGGCAAAACGGTGCTGGTGACCGGCTGCGGGCCGCTGGGGGTGCTGACCATCCTCGTGGCGCGCGCCTCCGGGGCCACCACCATCTTCGCCAGCGACGTGTCGCCCTACCGGCTCGAACTGGCGAAAAAGGTCGGGGCGGACCACGTCTTCAACGTCGCGGCGGGCGATCCCGTTCCGAAAATCCGCGAGCTGACCGGGGGCGTGGGGGTCGAGGTGCTCCTGGAGCTCTCCGGCGCGCCGACCGCCCTGGCCCAGGGGCTCAAGGCCCTGGCATACGGGGGGCGGGTATCACTTCTGGGTATCTTCGACTCCGACGTGAAGGTGGACTTGAACGACGGCGTGATCTTCAAGAACGCCCGCATCTACGGCGTCGTCGGCCGCCGCATGTACACCACCTGGTACAAGGCCAAACAGTTCCTCGCCTCGGGAACCCTGGACATCTCCCCGGCCATAACCCACACCTTCCCCCTGGAGGAGTACGCCAAGGGCTTCGCGCTCATGGCCTCCGGCGAGAGCGGAAAGATAGTCCTGCACCCGTAGGGGCGCGGTTAGTGTTTGAATATCAGCCACCCTCGTAGGGGCCGACCTTTAGGTCGGCCCGCAATTACCCCCCTCTCCCTTTTAGGGAGAGGCGCGCCTACGGGTCGGGGTGGGGGCTGCCGTAGATAAAAACGTAGAGCGGCCCCTCCGCGGGCCGCCAAATGTCCCCTCTCCCTGTGGGAGGCCTGCGAGGCACGGGATTAAGGGTGAGGGCCGCCGCAATCTCCCTCCCCCCTCTGGGGGGAAGCGCGCTTACGGGTTGGGGTGAGGGGTGAAGCGGTCCCCTCTCCCTCTCAGGGAGAGGGTTTGGGTGAGGGTCGAGGTCGGGAACGGAAAAGCGGCGGGGATTAAAATCCCCGCCCTACGTTTAGGAAACAGCCGTTGTGGGGAGCCGCCCGGCTCCCCCTTTTAAATGCTATACTCTGGATACAGCCTTTTCGCAAGAGTCCGCGTATGACAAAAATCCTCGCCGTCATCCCGGCCTACAACGAGGCGCCACGCATCTCCCCGGTAATCGAGGGCGTTCTGGCGCACCTGCCCGAGGTGCTGGTGGTCAACGACGCCTCCACCGACGACACGGCGGAAGAGGCCGCCGACGCCGGGGCCCTGGTGCTGAACCTCCCCCCGCCCAACCGCGGCAAGGGACACGCCCTGCGCCAAGGGTTCGCCTACGCCCTGGCCGAGGGCTACGACATCGTGGTCACCCTGGACGCCGACGGCCAGCACCCGCCGGAGCTGATCCCGGAATTTCTGGAAAAGCTCGACGGGGCGGACCTGGTTTACGGCGACCGCCTGGCCGATTTGGCAAAAATGCCCGCCGCGCGCGTTTTTTCCAACCGCGTCACCACCCGCCTGATACGCTTCCTCGCCGGCGCGAAAATCGAAGATTCCCAGTGCGGGATGCGGGCGATACGCCGCTGGGTTCTGGAGGCGGCGGTGACGAAGGCGGACCGCTTCGCCGCCGAGAGCGAGCAGCTCGTCCGCGCCGCCCGCGCCGGGGCCCGCCTCGCCCCTGCGACCATCCCCACCGTGTACCTGAAGGATTCCGACAGCAAAATGCGCGTCGTCGCCGACACCCTGCGCTTCGTCGGGGTGTGGTTCCGCCTCCTGGGCGAGCTGTGGTAGCCGGCGGACGTCCCCTCCTCCCTTTGGGGGGAAGCGCGCTTACGGGCTAGGGAGAGATGTAAAGCGGCGGCCCGCAGAGGACTCGTCCTACGGGGCCGCCCTACTTCATCGCAAAACAAGGCGCGTGGTTTGGGAAGAGGGCTGCCGCCTGTCCCCTCTCCCCTTTGGGGAGAGGCGCGCCTACGGGCTAGGGTGAGGGGTAAAACGGCGGGGATTAAAATCCCCGCCTTACATTTTGTATCGCGCGGTTCCAACGTAGGGGCGACCGTCTACGGTCGCCCGCGGGCCGACCTAAAGGTCGGCCCCTACATCATCGCAACCAACGAGTCCCGAGCCGGGGGCAAGGGCTGCCGCAATCCCCCTCTCCCTTTTAGGGAGCGGCGCGCCGACGGGTCGGGGTGAGGGTCGTGGCTGGGAACGTGAAAACAGCGGGGATTAAAATCCCCGCCCTATATTTCAAGGAGGGGCGGGGTCGGGAATGTGAACACACCGTACCCCACCGCCGTGCGCCTACAGCAGCCGCTGCTGCAGCCGCGCCCGCGGGTGCGCCCGGTCGTAAACGTCCCGCCACCGCTCCACCGCCACCCGCGCGTAAACCGCCGTCGTGTCAAGGCTCGCGTGCCCCAGCATCTCCTGGATCAGCCGCAGGTCCACCCCCGCCTCCAAGAGATGCGTGGCGAAGCTGTGCCGCAGCGCGTGGGGCGAGACGGCGCGCCCGATGCCCGCCCGCTCGGCGTACAGCTTGACCAGCCGGTCCACGGAGCGGTCGGTCAACCCCCCGCCGTTGCGGTTCAGGAAGAGCTGGTCCGTTTGGGGATTTAAAATCTCCCGTTGAGCGAGGTAATCGGCAATCGCCGCCGCCGCCGTCTCCCCGCAGGGGACGATCCGCTCCTTGTTCCCCTTGCCCCGCACGGTGACCAGCCCCCGCGCGAGGTCGAAGTCCCCCGCCGTCACGCCCGCCGCCTCCGACACGCGCAGGCCCGCGCCGTACAAAAGCTCTAAAAGCGCCGCGTCCCGCGCCCGTAAAGCGCGCCCCTTCTCGTAACCGACGAGCGCCGCCCCAATGTCCCGCGCGGACAGCGGACCGCCGTTGCCGGTGAGGAAAAATCGGTCGGACTTCGGCGCGAGTGTTTCACGGAGCTTAACGTACCCCGCCAGCGCCAGACGCACCCCCTCCGGCAGCCGCAGCTCCCGGCAGGCCTCGGAGTCAATCACCCCGTAGCCCGTGTCAACCTCTTCAACCTTCAACTTCGCCAGGACCGCCGGCGAGAGCTCCAGCTTTTCACGCATGAGTGCCAGCGCCCGGTCGCGCTCCTCCAGCGGCAGCGGCGACCGCGGGGCCTCCACCAGCCGCGCCGCCTCCTCCACCGAGAGCACCCCGGGCAACGGCCGGAACAGCCCCTTACCCCGGGGCAGCAGCTTTGCCGGGTTACCACCGAGGTAGCCCCGCTTGACCAGCCAGCGCCCGAAGGACCCCAGCGCCGCCCGCCGCCGGGCCAGCGTGGCGTCCGAGTCCCCCGCCTCCCGTCGCTGGGTCAGGTAGATGCGCAGCTCCAGCGCCACGAACCGGTCCAGGGTGACCGGCGCGCCGAAGGCGGAGAGGTAGCCGACGAAGGCCGTTAGCTCGCCCCGGTACGCGCGCAGGGTGTGCGCGGAAAAGCCCCGCAGACCCGCGAGCTCGGCGAGGTACTCCTCCGAAAGCTCTGAAAGCGGTCGCTCGTCCACGGGGACCATTGTAATACGCCGGGCCGACCGCCGCCAGACGACACTTGACAGACCGGCGGACGGGGGATATATTGTTAGTCGAGGAAAAAAGGAAGCAGGTAAAAAATGAAACCGGCGACCGTCATCGTTTTGGTTCTGGCCGTCCTGGCACTCGCCAACGACGGCTGGGGCCACGGCGATTACTACTACTGGGACGACGGCGCCTTGAGCAGTTGCTGGGCCTGGTACACGGGAGGTAATTACTGGGCGGTTCAGTTCGACCTGTACCAGAGTGAAGTGGTAACGTGGATCGGCGTCATGACCTATCCCGACTGGCCCGACGAAACCTATCAGGGGTGCAACGTTCATGTATTTGATGACCTGGGAGGCTATCCAGGGGATGACCTTTTATTCGCATACCTGCCGCTGACCGGTCCCGAGGAATTTGAATGGATTGAAATTACGGATTACATCTGGCTTGAAAACAACGCCTTCTACATTGCTTTCCAACAGATAGGCAACTACCCGTCCTGCGACTCTGTCGGCGTTGATGCCGTAGCCGGAACGCACGACTGGACCGGCTACCAGGGCTCCTGGTCCCCGACGACCCTCAACGGCGATTTCATGATCCGCTGTTGTACCGGCGATGAGAGTCCTGAAGGTCACGGCGGCATCGAGTTCGCTTCCTGGGGCGAGCTCAAGGCGGCCTACGCCGAGCTCGAGTCACGCATCCAGGGCAACCGGGCGACGCGGTCGGACGACCCGAAGAGTGACGCCTGGGGGGCGATCGGCAGCCTGTATTAGAGGAGAAAAAAATGAAGCGATTGGTGTTGGTGGCGCTCGTTCTACTTCTCTTCGCCGCGTCCCTCGCCAACGACGGCGAGGACGGGGATTACTACTACTGGGACGACGGCTTCCGGAGTAGTGCCTGGGCCTGGGAAACTGGCGGCTACTACTGGGCGGTCCAATTCGAGCAAACATATGGGGACGAACGGGTTTCATGGATTGGAGCCCGGTCCTGTCCCTCCTGGCCCGACGATGTTTTCCAGGGCGCTAATATGCACGCCTTCGAAGACCTGGGCGGTTACCCGGGCTCCGACCTCGGTTACGAATACCTTGAGTTCACCGGCAACGACTTCGAGTGGGTCGAAACCTCGATTTACCTGACAACCGATTTTTTCTACATCGCCTTCGAGCAGATCGGAAACTATCCACTTTGCGATTCGATAGGCGTGGACCCCGTTTCAGGAACACACAACTGGACCGGTTACCAGGGCTCCTGGTCGCCGGCCACGCTCTTCGGCGACTTCATGATCCGTTGCTGCACCGGAGACGTGGATCCCGACCCATACGGACCGGGGAGCGGGGTCGAAGCCGCCTCCTGGGGCGAGCTCAAGGCGGCCTACGCCGAGCTCGAGTCACGCATCCAGGGCAACCGGGCGACGCGGTCGGACGACCCGAAGAGTAACGCCTGGGGGGCGATCGGCAGCCTTTACTGAGGAGAAACGATGAAAAGGTTGGTAATAGCGCTCGTTCTACTCTTCTTCGCCGCGTCCCTCGCCAACGACGGCGAGGACGGAGATTACTACTACTGGGACGACGGTTCTATGAGTAGTTGCTGGGCCTGGTACACGGGAGGCAATTACTGGGCGGTCCAATTCGAGCAGACTCATGGGTACGAACGGGTTTCATGGCTCGGGGCCATAACTTACCCCGATTGGCCCGACGAGGTCTTCCAGGGCGTCAACATGCACGTCTTTGGCGACTGGGGCGACTATCCGGGCTCCCACCTCGGTTACGAGTACCTTGAGTTCACCACCAGCGGCGTCTTCGAGTGGGTCGAAACCTCGATCGACCTGGAAACCGATGTCTTCTACGTCGCCTTCCAGCAGATCGGTAACTACCCCTTGTGCGACTCGATGGGCGTGGACGCCGTTTCAGGCACGCACGACTGGACCGGCTACGAAGGTTCTTGGAGTCCGACGGGCCTCTACGGCGATTTCTTGATCCGCTGCTGCACGGGAGACATGGACCCCGACGATGGACCGCCGGGGATCGAGGCCGCCTCCTGGGGCGAGCTCAAGGCGGCCTACGCCGAGCTCGAGGCCCGCATCCAGGGCAACCGGGCGACGCGGTCGGACGACCCGAAGAGTGACGCCTGGGGGGCGGTCGGGGATTTGTATTAAAGTGCGGGTGTCCACACCCGTCCGCGGGTATTTATCAACCGCCGCCGCGTTCCTGAATGTAGGGCGGGGATTCTATCCCCGCCGCGTTTTCGTTCCCGGCTGCACCCCTCACCCTGACCCGTAAGCGAGCTTCCCCCCAGAGGGGGGAGGGGACACGCGGCAGCCCTCACCCCCGGGCTGCGATGACGTAGGGGCCGACCGACGGCACGCCGTTCAGGTCGGCCCGCGGGCGACCGTGGACGGTCGCCCCTACGTGTTTTTATACATTATAACGTAGTGCCGGGATTACCTTTGGTCGAAGTTATCACCCCGGCCGCAGATACCTCTCCCCACCGCTACAAGAAGGGCCCCCGCGGGCCCTTTATCAGTTACAAAACCTGCCGGCTCACGCCGCGATGGGCCGCTTCTCCCCGGGATCCTCGAAGGCGCCCTCGGCCTCGATCACGGCCTTGAAGGCGGCGATGGCGCACTCCAGGTGCCGCTCCTCGGGCTCGACGGTGGTCAGAAGCTGTGTGGCCAGCCCGGGGGCGACAAAGACGCGCATGAGCTTCGACTCGGGGTGCCGGCCGGCCAGGCGGATCCACTCGTAGGCCACCCCGGCCACGAGGGGGATGAGGGCGATGCGGATGAGCGCCGCGTAAACGAAGTAGATGCCCTGGAGCGCCGGGATGGCAAAAACGGCGGAGTGGACCAGCACCAGGGCGATGAGCATGAAGACGAGGAAGCCGGTGCCGCAGCGGGGGTGCAGGCGGCTCTTGATGGAAACGTTGGCGAGGGTGAGCTCCTCGCCGGCCTCGAAGGCCGCGATGGTCTTATGCTCGGCGCCGTGGTAGCGGAAGAGGTCCCGGACGTCTTTCATGGCGCGGATGAGGACGAGGTACAACAGGAACACCAGGACGCGCAGACCGCCCTCGATGAGGTTGAACCAGATGCCGCCCTCGGGCCCGACGGCCGGCCAGAGGGCCAGGATGCCCCTGGCGGCCCACAGGGGGCCGAGGATGAAGAGCGCCACGCCGATGACCAGGCTGGGCAGGAGCAGGAACGCCGCGCGCTTGCCCGAGATGAGCCCGGGTCTCTCGTCAATGCCGTCGAAGGATTTCCCCTCCTCGGCGGCCTTCGTCTTCTCCTCCTCCTTCTCGGCGAAGTTGGCCGAGGCGGTGAGCGCCTGGGTGCCCAGGACGGCGGAGTCCAGGAGCATGGAGGTGCCGCGGAAGAAGGGCCACCTGAAGATTTTCCAGTGGAAGAAGTGGGGCAGGGGCAGCTCGGTGAGCTCCAGGCGCCCGTCGTAGGGGCTCTTGAGGGCCATGAAGCACTTCTTGCGGCCGCGCATCATCACGCCGCCCATGACGGCCTGACCGCCGACCAGCTTCCTCTTGGGCTTGGATTCCTTGTCGGGCATGGGTTTTCGGACCTATCTACATAAACCCGGTCGAAAATATAGTTTCACGTGAAACGGTAATCTCGACCGGATTTTAGTATTTCTCGGAAATCCTCCACCCGGACAGCGGTGGTCCGGGCGCCGACGTCGGGCGGCAGCCTCCTTGGCTTTAAAAACCTGCCGGCTGCCACCGGATAAAACCTACCCTCGTCGCCGGGTAAAACCTGCCGAACCGGCTCCAGTTCGGCATTTAGCTGCTTCCTCGGACCTATCGGAGACCGGGTCGCTCACCCGTCGTCGGTCGCGCCGTGAAGGCCTCGGCCGGTGGTCGGACCCCGCAAGTCCCGGTTACAAGGAGTTAGCCCGTCAAACCGCCCCACGGATGAACCACATCCGCTCAGATGACGCCCAGCGCCTTCCCCGCCTTGCCGACGGCTTCGATGGCCCGGTCTATCTGCTCGTCGGAGTGGGCCGCGGTGAGGCTTATCCGCATCAGGGCGCCCCCGGGCGGCACCGCCGGGCTGACCACCGGGTTGACGAAGACGCCGTCGTCCTGGAGGAGCTTGGTCATCTTGAAGGCGGTCAGGTCCTCGCCGACCAGCACGGGTATGACCGGGGTCTCGGAACCGTAGGTGTCGAAGCCGAGGGTGTCGAGGGCGCCCTTCATCCGCCGGGTGTTGTGCCAGAGCTTGTCAATGAGCTCGGGTTGCTCGAGCATGATGCGCAGGGCCTCGAGAGCCGCCGCCGCCGCCGAGGCCGGGATGCTCGCCGAGAAGATGAGCGCCCGGCTCACGTGCTGGATATAGTCGAGCACCTCGTCCTCCCCGGCCACGAACCCGCCGATGGAGCCCAGCGTCTTGGAAAAGGTGCCCATGATCAGATCCACCCGGTCGGTGAGGCCGAAGTGTACGGTGCAGCCCTCGCCGCGGGGGCCCATCACGCCGATGGCGTGCGCCTCGTCCACCATCACCGCCGCGTTGTACTTCTCCGCCAGTTCCACGATTTGGGGCAGCGGGGCGATGTGCCCCTCCATGCTGAAGATGCCGTCCACCACCACCAGCTTGCCCTTTATCGGTGGGATCCAGAACAGCCGCTCCTCCAGGTGCTTGGTGTCCATGTGGCGGAACTTGAGTATCTTGCCAAAAGCCAGGCGGGAGCCCTCCACGATGGAGGCGTGGTCCAGGCTGTCAATGACCACGAATTCGCCCCGGCCGACCAGGGAAGAGATGACGCCCAGGTTGGTCAGAAAGCCGGTGGAAAAGACGAGGGCCCGGGGCTTTTTCACCAGCTTGGCCAGCTCCGCCTCCAGCTCGAGGTGGATGTCCAGGGTTCCGTTCAGGAATCGGGAGCCGGCGCAGGAGGTGCCGTATTGATCCATGGCCCGCTTGGCCGCCTCGATGACCCGCGGGTGGTGGTTGAGCCCCAGGTAGGAGTTGGAGCCCAGCATCAGCACCTTCTTACCGTTCAGCACGGACTCGGGTCCGACGGAGGAGAGCGGGCGGAAGTAGGGGTACACCCCCGACGCGCGGGCCTCGTTGGCCCGGGTGAACAGGCTGCACTTTTTTAAAATGGGCTTTTCGGACATCGTCGCTCCGCGGATGCGAAATCGTATCCCGCGTATCTTAGCACAAACGAAAGCGGCCGGTCGAACGGGGGAAACACCGCCCCGAGGGGGTCAACCGCCCCTTCGGGGGGGTTCTCCTCCTCCCTTGGATGTAGGGTGGCCCCGTGGGACGGGTCGCCCGCGGGCCGCCGTTTTCGATTGCTACGACGTAGGGGCGGGTCTCCTGACCCGCCCGTTGACAATCGAACCCTATATGTAGGGCGGGGATTTTAATCCCCGCCGCATTCACGTTCCCTACCTCGACCCTCACCCCGCCCTGTATATCGCGCTGCGATGACGTAGGGCGGCCCCGTAGGACGAGTCCTCCGCGGGCCGCCGCGTTCTCTGCAATCCCAATCCCAACCCTCACCCCGGTCCGCGCCTCCGCTCGTTGCGATGACTTAGGGGCCGACCTTCAGGTCGGTCCGCGGGCGACCGTGGACGGTCGCCCCTACGGGGGAAATCGGGCGATTCGAAATGTAGGGCGGGGATTTTAATCCCCGCCGCATTCACGTTCCCAACCACGATCCTCACCCTGGCCCGTCGGCGCGCCGCTCCCTAGGAGGGAGAGGGGATAGCGGCAGCCCTTACCCCCATCCCTGCCGAGCTCCCGTAAATAATGAGAAAAAATGGCAATCGAGCCCGCTTTCTTGACGGTGAAGATATTTGAGTATATTATTTGCTGCGCTAACCATTGTCGCTTTTAAGGAAAACCGGAAGGAGAGGACATGAAAAAGTGCATCCTCTTGTTGTTGCTTGCCGTTCCGGCGTTATTCGCCGCGAACACCCTGCGCGCACCCACCGAGGTGTCACCGGAGGCCTTCGTCATCACTCCGGGCTTCGAGGACAACCTGGCGGGCTCGGGCGCCGGCTACTACTTCTTCGACACCACCGAACCCTCGGACCCCATCTTCCGCTACTGGTGGTTCCACCAGTGGGGCTCCCAGGGCTGGGCCGACAACGACACCTACTGGACCACGTCCGTTCCCTTCGACGTCCGCTTCTGCGGCGTGGATTACCCCGCCGGCTCGACCCTCTACGTGGGCTCGAACGGCATCGTGGGCTTCGCCGAGGCCGGGATGGACGCGCCGATCAACCAGGAGCTGCCCGACCCCGCGGCGCCCAACGCCATCATCGCCGGCTGGTGGGACGACCTGGACGGCAGCTCGGGCGGCAACATCTGGCTGGACGGGGACTCCCACGACGGGGTTCAGGCCATGGCCATCACCTATCAGCCCCAGTACTTCGCGGACTCCTCCCCGACGGACCCCATCAAGTTCCAGATTCAGATTTACGAGCAGGAGTTCCCGGGCACGAACAACCGGATCGAGCTGCAGTACTTCGACGTCATCGGCGACTCCTGGCGTGATTCCGGCGCCAGCGCCACCATCGGCCTGGAGAACGCCGGTGGCACCGAGGCCGCGCTCTACTCCTTCGAGCAGCCGGTCCTCACCGACGTCTTCGGCATCCGCTTCGTGGACCAGAGCGTCTACGACAGCCAGATCGGGTCCTTCGATCTCCTGACGCCCCCCGACGGCGTCGAGATTTCCATCGGCGAACGGGTGACCTTCAGCTGGGAGAAACCGACCTACGGGGGCGACGGCGACCTGACCTTCTACATGCTGTTCGCCGACAACCCCGAGCTCACCGACCCCCTCGAGCTCAACGTGGGCTCCCTCACCCGCAAGGAAATCGTCTTCGGCACCTTCGGCCTGGACCCGGGGGTGTGGTACTGGAGCGTGCGTTGCGAGGAGCCCCTGATGGGCAACACCCGCATGGCCGAGAGCGTCAGGTCCTTCAACCTGATCGAGGAGCTGGACGGCACGGCTCCGCAGGTGACGGGTCAGCATCCGGCCGACGGCGATGTAGATGTTCCGCCCGACTGGGGCCTCATCTTCCACGCGACCGACGACATGTCCGGAGTGGACATCTCCACCATCGTCTTCACCTGCCAGGATACCTCGCGGTCCGGGGGCGGCGCGACACTCTCCACCGGCGAACCCAACGGACTGATCCCCGGTGTTCTCCTCATTGACGATTCCGACCCCCTGGACGTGTACTGCATCTTCGACCCGGACCAGCCACTGCCGCTGGACATCATCACCTGCACCGTTGCGGCCGGGCTCGCGGACAATGCCGGCAATGCCACCGTGGGGGACGTCACCTGGTCCTTCAAGGTGCGCGGCGCCGGGGTCGAGGAGACGACCTGGGGCGCCCTCAAGGCCCAGTTCTAGCGGGCGGCGATTCACGCCGCCGGGATGTGCCCTGCGGCCGAGGTCGCAAATTTTGACGCAGGGGTAAACCTCGACACCCGGTACTCGGTGCGCGTGTAAACGTAGGGCGGGGACTTCAGTCCCCGCCGTTTTTTTAAGGCAGCCATCGCCCCCACACGCGGCTCATTAATTACGCTGACGTAGGGGCGGGTCTCCTGACCCGCCCTTTGCATAATCCCCTCCCCCCTCTGGGGGGAGGGTAAGGGTGGGGGGTGCGATGACGTAGGGGCCGACCGACGGCGCGCCGTTCAGGTCGGCCCGTTTATTCTATGGTGGCCCTCACCCCCATCCCCGTCGGCGCGCCGCTCCCGGAGGGAGAGGGGGGCCGTAATCTCGGCCCTCACCCCGACCCGGCCTCGCGGGTCCCCCGCGGGGAGTGCAAGCCGTTCCCGCGGTTCACCGCCCGACCCACCGACCGGCTTTGACCTTTTCCGTCCGGTGGGCTAGAATCGGTGGAGAGGCTGCCCAGTTCCACAAAAAAAGTGAGGAAAATATGCGCAAGCTCTTGTATCCGCTCCTGGCCGTCCTCTTCGTCCTGCCGCTCTTCATCCTCGGCTGCGGCGAGAAGGGCGCCGGGGAGGGGGAGGGGACGACCGCCGACGGCACCCCCGACGGCGGCGGGGGTACGGCGACCGTTGCAGTCGCGGAAGCGCCCCATCTGGCCGCTTTCTACGATTCGGTCGCCCAGATGGGCTTCTTGTACTACCTGAACCCGAAGGGTCAGCTCCACTTCCTGAACTTCGAGTCGGGCAAGTGGGAGCCCGACGGCGAGCCCTGCCCCGGCAAGCCGCCCTTCGATCTGGCCGCCTTCCACGACCCCGACGCCGACACCTGGGGCGTGGTGGCGGTGGACGGCGAGGGCGCCCTCTGGCACTCGACCACGGGCTGGGAGCGCGTGGCGGAGCCCATCGGCACGAAGGGTCAGTACGCCCTGGCCGCCTTCTACGACACCAAATACGGCGAGCCGGTCATCTCCACCATGGCCCCCGACGGCAAGCTGTACGTTTTCAACGGCGAGGCCTGGGACCTGGTTCACGAGAACGTCTGCCCCGGAAAGGGCCCCTTCGACCTGACCGTCTTCTACGATGTGAAGAGCGACCTCTACTGGACCTCGGTCGTGGACAGCGCCGGCAAGGCCTACGACTTCATCTCGGGTGAGTGGGCGGATTCGGGCACGCCTCTGGCCGCCAAGGGCCCCTTCCGCATCACCGGCTTCCACGACGTCGCCGCCGACGCCTACCTGTTCTACGTCATTGACGGCGGGGGCGACCTCTACGCGTGGGAGAACGACGACTGGACGAACGTGGGGGCGAAGGTTCCGGGCAAGGCCCCCTTCGATCTCGACGCCTTCTACGATCCCGACGCCGACGCTTACTACGTCATGTCCCTCGACTCCGACGGCAAGGTGTACCAGTTCAACGGCGAGGAGTGGAAGCTGCAGTACTAGCGGCCGTACCGGTAAAAAGGGGGAGGACCGGCGCGCGTCGGTCCTCCGTTTATATTGGCGCACGGTCCAAGCAAATCCCTTAAATGCGGGTCTGGCGACCCGCCCGTTGCATGTCCCCTCCCCCCTCTGGGGGGAGGCTTGCCTACGGGTTAGGGTGGGGGGTGCGATGACGTAGGGGCCGACCATTAGGTCGGCCCGTTTTTTTCAAAGGTAGCCCTCACCCCTATCCCCGTCGGCGCGCCGCTCCCACTGGGAGAGGGGGACTGTGGGCCGCCGTTTTCATGTTCCCAACCCCACCCCTCACCCCAGCCCTCTCCCCAAGGGGGAGAGGGGGGGCGAAACGGCCCTACCCCGACGCTCCCCCCTTCCGGCCGGTCAGGAACATCCAGGCCAAGCCCCGCTCGACGTCGCAACCCTCGAATAGCGTTTCCGCGAGAAGCCCTCGCGCCTCTTCGACGGTGTAGGCCGCCCGCAGGGAGCCCAGCGGCTCCCGTATCCGCCGCAGGGCCCTCGGCACCACCAGAGCCGTGACCAGGCAGAGGAAAAGGTGAACCGGCGCCGGGGCGTCGCGCCGCAGGTCCATGACCAGGAACCGACCGCCCGGCCTCAGCACCCGGGAAAATTCCGCGAAAATCTTCCCCGGCCGCGACCAGTGGTGCAGCGAGAGGGTGCTGACGACGAAATCGCAGGCCCCGTCGGGGAGGGGCAGACTTCCCGAACCGCCCCGGAGGAGTGCCACCCTCGCCGGGTCCAGGTTGCGCCGCGCGGTGTCTAGGGCTTCCTCGGCGATGTCCACCCCGACCAGGCGGAGGAGCGGGAATCTCCCCGCCGCGGCCCGTAAGAGGTAACCCGGCCCGCAGCCCACGTCCACCAGAGTCCCCTCCGGTTTCCAGCCGCCCAACCGCCGCAGGAACAGCCGCCGTAGGAGCCAAAACCCGGGGGTGCGGCTCATCGCGTCGTAGGCCCGGACCGCGCCGGGGGCGTCTATGCCCTCCAGGCTGCGACGGCGGACGACGCGCACCGGCACCAGCCAGACCGCCAGGGTCGCCGCGACCGTTGCGATGATGAAGGGCCAGACCATGCGGCGATTATCGAAATTCCAGGACCCGGGGTCAAGCCTCCGGCCGGGGGTTTAGGGAATCCGGCGCTCCTGGGTAAATAATTCGTTTACAAAACGATTGGCCTGTGCTAGTATTCCTCCGCTCCGGCCGCATCTTGGCCGGGGTTGTAACGGGGAACGGTCATCCGCCGTTCTTTGGACGGAGGGGTATCCCTCCAAGATGGAATGCCGGTAAGGCGCCATAGAGAAACGAGGTTCGAGAGTGAAGCTGTTCGTGGGGAGCTTGAGTTGGGACACCACCGATCAGACGTTGCGCGATGCGTTCAAACGCTTCGGCGAGGTGGTCGAGGCCAAGGTAATCACCGAGCGTGATTCCGGTCGGTCCCGGGGCTTTGGGTTTGTGACTTTTGCCGATGACGATGCGGGGAGGAAAGCCATATCCGAGATGAATGGTGCCGAGCTCGACGGTCGGACCATCCGGGTGGATGAGGCGAGCGAGAGAAAACCGCGGGACTCCAGGTCCGATCGCTAAGAAGCGCAAAACCAAACGCACGGGGGGGAGGTTAAGCCTCCCCCCTTTTATATTGACGAGACGACCGTCGCCGTCGGTAAGGCTGTTGCGCTGAAGGTGAGGGGCCAGGCCTCCCCCCTTTTTATGAGCGGAAGGGCCGCGAGATGCGCGGACTCACGGGGGAGGGGCCGAGCCTCTCCCCTTTTTCAGGTGAGCGCCGCGGGGTACGCGGTCTTACGACGGGGGAAGTTGAACCTCCCCCTTTTTTTATAAGCAGAAGGGCCGCGAGATGCGCGGTCGCACGGGGGAGGGGTCAAGCCTCCCCCCTTTTCCATGCCCCGAACCGCGCGGGGGCGGACCGGCGTTCATCGGAATTGACTCGGAAGGGGGGTCTCGATTATAGTGAAAAAACATTCAACCCCAGCCGGAGACGCCCCATGAAACACGTGAAAAAGGTCTTCATTTTCGCAGCGCTCGTCGTCGGTGTCTTCACCGTCGGCTGTAAACCCGAGCTCTCCTTCGCCGCTTTCTTCGATTCGGTCAACGACGACTACTACCTCTTCACCATAGACTCCGGCGGTCAGCTCTGGAGCGCGTCCCAGGAGGGCTGGTCGAAGGACGGGCTGACCTGCCCCGGTAAGTCCCCGTACAGCCTGGGCGCGTGCTACGACGCCGGCATGGACGACTGGATCGTGGCCGCCATAGACGCCGACGGCCAGCTCTGGCTCTCGGGGCTCGAGGAGTGGTCGTCCCTGGGCGAGAAGCTCTACGGAGTGCCGCCCTTCACCCTCGCCTGCTTCTACGACTCCGAGCTCTACTCGGCGGTCTTCTACGCCATGTCGGCCGACGGCGGGCTCTTCTACTTCGACGGCGACAACTGGAGCGTGGACGGCGCCCCCTGCCTGGGCAAGGGACCCTACGCCATCACCGGCTTCCACGACACCACGGACGACCTGTGGATTTTGAAGTGCATAGACTCCACCGGCCGGGTGTTCAGTGCCCGGGTCGAGGACTGGGAGGACGAGGGCGTGAACGTCCCCGGTAAGGCGCCCTTCGACATCTCCGGCTTCTTCGACCCCACCTACAACGCCTACCTCTTCTACGCCCTCAACTCCGTGGGGCAGCTCTACGTCCAGGGCGACACCTGGGAGGCGGCGGGGGAAAAGTGCGGCGGCGAGGGGCCCTACCGCCTATCCAGCTTCTACGACTCCAACGACGGCTACTGGATAGTCTACTGCATAGACGGCTCCGGGGCGGTTTACGCCCACGACGGCGACGCCTGGGCCAAGTGGATTGACGGGATACAGTAGGGCGACCCTCTCCATCTCTGCCGGGTCTGGCATAGCCTGTCTCACCGGCGAGGTCTATACCCCGCCGGTGCTACGGCTGACCTACGACCGGCGGCTGGAGTCGCAGCGGCTGCCGTTCACGCTTACCGGCGCGCGGGTGGCGGCCTGGCAGCGCATCACCGATTGAGCTTGATTCATCGTTTTAACAACATACGGAGATCATGATGAGGAAAATTAGTGCTCTGGTGTGTTTGGTCGTTGCGCTGGGGATGGCAGAAACACCCTCATCCGCAACCGGCCGCATCGCCTTCGTAAACGATGAATTTCAAATCGTTGCAATTGACGCCGATGGACAAAATATGGTTCAGCTAACCGATAATGACGGCGGGAACTATGATCCTGTCTGGAGTCCCGATGGCCGAAGAATCGCCTTTTTCTCTTTCTCCAACCAAGATGGAGACTTGGAAATCTTCGTGATGGACGCCGACGGGGGCAATCAGACCCAGTTGACGTTCAATGATAATGAGGATCAAGAACCTGTCTGGAGCCCCGACGGCCGCCGTATCGCTTTTATCTCAAATTATTGGTGCCCCGGCTCCGAAAACAGGGATGATTGGGACTGGGATATTTCCGTGGTGGATGCCGATGGTGAAAATCTGTCCCAGCTGACGAATAACACAGCCAATGATGATGATCCCTCCTGGAGTCCGGACGGCCGCCGCATCGCCTTCCTTTCCGACCGTAACGGGGGGCTCGATAATATCTTCGTGATGGACGCCGACGGGCGCAACGTAACCCAGTTGACTGACTATCCTCATAGCATTGACGAGGAACTAGCCTGGAGTCCCGATGGAAGCCGTATCGCCTTCATCTCTTCACGCGACATGTTTCTCTCGGAAATTTTCGTGATGGACGCCGACGGGAGCAACCAGACCCAGTTGACCAACAATGGAGCCGCTGTTCGACAGCTCGCCTGGAGTCCGGATGGAAGCCATATCGCCTTCCAATTACCCTTCAACGATGACTTTGAGATATTCCTAATAGATTCCGATGGGCAAAATCAGCGCCGCTTGACTGATATGGGGGGGTTTTTGGGCGGTTCAAAGCCGGTCTGGAGCCCCGACGGAAATAGTATTGTCTTCGCTTCCTGCTGTGATGGAGACAATGAGCTTTACGTGATAGATGTGGATGGAAACAATCTGACTAAATTAACGGACAATGAAGGCTTTGATAGTGATCCCGCCTGGTGCCCGGTGGAGTAGCACCCCTCACTCTTGCCCGTAGGAGAGCCTCCCCCCAGGGGGGGAGTGGGCCGGGATGAGGAGCTAAATCTGTGCGTTTTCTATTCCAACGACAAAGAGGTGTTGTGATGAGAAAGATAACCGTACTGGTTTGCTTGCTCTTTGTTGCGGGCCTGGCCGAGTCGGATTCGTCGGCGACCGGTCGCATCGCCTTCTTCTCCAACCGCGACGGGGACGAGGAAATTTTCGTGATGGACAACGACGGTAGCGACCAGACCCAGTTGACCGATAGTGACCGTAAGCTCACCTGGCGTGCTAACTTTAAGCCCGCTTGGAGTCCCGACGGCTGCTACATCGCCTTCCAATCCTTGCACAACTTTGGATGTATCTTCGTGATGGACGCTGACGGAAGCAACCCGACCCGGTTGACCGAGGGTCAAGATCCCACCTGGAGTCCGGACGGCCGCCGCATCGCCTTCGCGTCCACCCGCGACGGGGACGACGAAATCTTCGTGATGGACGCCGACGGGAGTAATGTGACCCAGTTGACGCACAACGCAAGCGGTTACTGGTACACAAGCCAAGACCGTGATCCCGCCTGGAGTCCGGACGGCCGCCGCATCGCCTTCGACTCCTTGCGCGACGGGGACTGGGAGATCTTCGTGATGGACGCCGATGGGGGCAACCGGACCAAGTTGACTAACAACGATAGCTATGACAGGTATCCAGCCTGGAGTCCGGACGGCCGCTACATCGCCTTCGATTCCAGCCGCGACGGGGACGACGAAATCTTCGTGATGGATGCCGACGGAGGCAACGTAACCCAGTTGACGGACAACACAAGCGATGACGAGTCTCCCGCCTGGAGTCCGGACGGCCGCCGAATCGCTTTTGCCTCCGACCGCGACGGGGACGGGGAAATCTTCGTCATGGACGCCGACGGGAGCAACGTGACCCAGTTGACCAACAACACAAGCAGTGACTGGGGTCCCGCTTGGTGCCCGGTGGAATAGGCCCCTCTCCCCGGCCCGTGCCGTGCTAATTGCGATGACGTAGGGGCAGGTGTGGACACCCGCCCGCAAGACATCAACATCCATCCGCTAAACGTAAGCGGGGATTGAATCCCCGCCGCTTTTTATCAAAGGTAGCCCTCACCCTCAACCCGTCGGCGCGCTGCTCTCAAACGTAGGGCGGGGTTTCCCAACCCCGCCGCTTTTTTATCAAAGGTAGCCCTCACCCTCGGTCCCTCTCCCACAGGGAGAGGGAGGCCGCTCTTTCCGAACCATCAACCGGAGGCGGCCAGGGCCTCGGCGGCGGTGAAGAGGCGCTCCTCACTAAACGCCGGCCCCATGAGCTGCATCCCGATGGGCAGGCCGGAAAAATCCTCGCCCCAGGGCACGGAGAGCGCCGGCAGACCGGCCAGGTTCGCCGGGTTGGTGAACATGTCGCCCAAAAAGGTCGCCAGCGGCTTGCCGGAAATCTCGCCCAGCTTGAACGCGGTGGTGGGGAAGGTGGGGGAGACGATGAGCCCGACCCGTTTGAACGCCTCGTCCAGCTCCCGGCGAATCTTGGTCCGCACGCGCTGGGCCCGCAGGTAGTACGCGTCGTAGTACCCCTCGGCCAGGGCGAATGTGCCGAGCATGATCCGCCGCTTGACCTCGTCGCCGAAGCCCAGCCCCCGGGTGGCGGCGTACATTTTCAGCAGGCGGTCGGCGCGGGGGCCGAAAACGACGTCATCCGGCATCCCCTCCACCCGCGCGCCGTAGTTGACCCCGTCGAAGCGGGCCAGGTTGGTCGAGGCCTCGGCCAGGGCGGTGAGGACGTAGACGGCGATGGAGTGGACGCCGGACGGGAGGGAGACCTCGACGATGCGGCAGCCCATCCCGGCGAATTTTTCCAGGAGGCGGTCGAAGGCCTGTGCTACTTCCGGCTGAATTCCTTCGGCCCCCCGGTGCTCGCGGACATACCCCACGGTGAAGCCGGCGCAGGGGTCGAAGTTTTCCGGGAGCTTCTTCGGGGGGACGACGCTGGTCGCGTCCGCGGGGTCCGGCCCGGCGCAAGCTTCGAAAGCCAGACGTAAGTCGTCGGGGTTTTTTGCGAAGAGGCCGATCTGGTCCATGGAGCTGGCGAAGGCTACGAGGCCGTGGCGGGAGAGCCGGCCGTAGGTGGGCTTGAGGCCGTAAACTCCGCAGAAGGCCGCGGGCTGGCGCGTGCTCCCGCCGGTGTCCGACCCCAGGGCCAGCGGCACGGAGCCGGCGGCCACCGCCACGGCGCTCCCCCCCGACGAACCGCCGGGGATACGCGACGGGTCGCGGGGGTGTGTGACCGGCCCGAAGGCGCTGGTCTCGTTGGAGCTGCCGAAGGCGAACTCGTCGAGGTTTGTCTTGCCGACGACGACGGCCCCGGCTTTTTCCAGCCTTTCGACGACCGTGGCGGTGTAGGTCGGGCGGTAATTCTTGAGAATGTTGCTGGCGCAAGTGGTGGGCGCGCCTTTCCAGCAGATGTTGTCCTTGACGGCCAGGGGGACGCCGTAGAGCGGGAGCTTGGCCTTCGCCTTTGGGCTCTTTGAACGAAGCTCTTGAATCTGTGATAACAGGTGCTCTCTATCTGCAAAACTAATAAAGGCATTGTACTTTGACTGTGCAATGCCCGCATTCACGAGGGCTCCTAGCACGTAATTAAGCAGCCGCTCGTCATCCCAACGAAGGCGTTCAGCAAGCTCCCTGATGGTTGTGTGCTTACCTTCCACTTTACTCCACAAAGGTAAAATTGAATCTTCTATGTACGTATTTTAGCATTTCTAAAACCTACCCCTCACCCTAACCCTCTCCCCAAAGGGGAGAGGGAACAGGGACGCCGGGCGAGTATGGACACCCGCCCCTACGTCGAATCGCCGCCCATCGGAATAACACTCGTAGGGGCCGACTTTTAAGTCGGCCCGCGGGCGGACCTAAAGGTCCGCCCCTACGTCAGCGCAATCGGCGTGGCATTGGCCGGGGTGTGGGTGTGGTAAAAAACGGCTAGCACCCCAACCGGTCGGCCAACTTTCCCAGGTCCGCCACCTCGGCGAAGAGCTTTCCCCTGATTTCCTCATACCCGGGTAGCGGCCGGGGGAAGCGGCGGACGAGCGCCGCCCGCATCCCTGCGTCGAGCGCCGGCGCCAGGTCCGTGTCCGTCCGGTCGCCGACCATGAGCATCGCGCCCGGCTCGGCCCCGCAGGCCGCGATCAGCTTTGCGAAAAACTCCGGCTGCGGCTTGCGGTGCCCCACCTCGTTGGACAGGAAAAGGAGGTTGAAAAATTCCGTCAGTCCGTGCAGGGTGAGCCAGGGCCGCGCGGTCCCCACGGTGTTGCTGGCCAGGGCGAGTCGGTGGTTGCCGGACAATCTTTTCAGCGCGGGTGGGACGTCCGTGTAGGGCGGCGACCCGAAGGTTTCCGGGGTTTCCAAAACCCGCTTCTCGAAACGCGTCCGCAGGTCGTCGAAGGATTCGGCATCGGGGGCGTAGAACTCGAGGGTTTCAAGGATGGACTTCCGCTCCCGCCTTACCTCCCAAGCTTCCTCCACGGGTACGCCGACAATTTCGGCCAGGACGGCGACCATGGCCTCCCGGGCCGAGCGGTCGTCGTTCAGCACCCCGCCGAAATCCAGGCAGACCCAGGAAATTTCCACGTCACTCGACGAACTTCGCCGGACGGCGCTCGACGAAGGCCGTCATCCCCTCGGTGGCCTCGCGCTCCTCGAAGAGGGCGCCGAAGGCGGATGCCTCTTCCTTGTACGCACCCGACGGGTCGCCCCAGACGCCGGAGTGTATCGCCCTCTTGGCGGCGGCCACGCTAACCGGCCCCCGCGCCGCCGCGGCCTCCGCCCACGCCCGGGCTTTCGGCAGAAGCTCCTCCGCCGGCACGACGGCGTTGACCAGCCCCATGCGCAGGCAGTCCTCGGCGGTGTAGTTCTCGCCCAGAAGAATCATCTCCTTGGCCCTCGCCGGTCCCACCAGGCGCGCCAGGCGCTGGGTGCCGCCGAAACCGGGGATGAGCCCCAGCTTCACCTCGGGCTGCCCCATCTGCGCCTCTGTCGAGGCGATGCGCAGGTCGCAGGCCAGCGCCACCTCGCAGCCCCCGCCCAGGGCGTAGCCGTTCACCGCGGCGATGGTCACGCAGGGCAGCGCCTCCAGCTTGGAGAGGACGCCCTGGCCCAGGAGGCTGAACTGCTCAGCCTGGGTCTTGGTCATGGCGCTCATGGCGGAAATATCGGCCCCCGCCACAAACACCCGACCGGCACCGGTCACGATCAGGGCGGAAAGCCTCTCGCCGGCCAACCCGTCCAGGAATACCGAGAGCTCGCCCAGTAGCTCCCGGTTCAGCGCGTTCATCTTCGGGCGGTCCAAGACGAGCTCGAAATAGGGGAGCCCGCCCTCTACGCCCTTCTTTTCCACGCGGAGAAACTCGTAGCCCATGAAGTTCCCTCCCGTCCACAAATGTGCAAAAAAAACTTACACCTTCCACGGGCAAACTAAAACTTACGAACCCGACACACGGCGCAACTCGAAAAAAATGCACAAGTTAACAAAACCACATACGTCACAGGGGAATTGTTGAGGCCGTTGGGATTGTATGTTGATTACGCCCCACCCATTGTTTATACATCCGGCACCCGTTCAATCTGACCCACCCGTCCACATTTGTCAACAAGTTTTCAACATCACCGTTTACCGTCACAACCCTCGAAAAATTAACGTTCTCACGCGAAAATCCCGCCTTTTCCAATCCACTCGGCTTTCAACGTCTCCTATCAGCGCCAAAGGTTGCCCCCGCTTCATCCAAACGCTGACCGCCACGTTTATTCATCATTTCCACACCCCTACTCCTGCTAATACCTTTTTATCTTTCATATTTGTGCATTAGTAGCCGCAAGCAGGAGAGACCATAAAAATTTTGATTGTGTTGCTCTGGTGGACAGTAGTTGTATGAGGGTGTTCTTGCGCCAGTATGCCAGGTACCGTGTAGTGGTTTCACCTAAGGACGGTGAATTGCTCAGGTGGTCAGGGCCAGGGGAGTGTTTTTTTACGGCCGCTGGATTGTGATGTTACAGGTAACGGTAGTTTTGGGGAAAGGTTTGCGTTCATAGTTTCGTCTGGCGGTGTTGTGTTGAACGGCTGTTTCGACCGATACGCTTGGGCGGTTGCAAGTCTGGCGGGGCTACCTTTTCGAGACTAGCTCCTTGATCAGGCTGGTGGCGATGACCAGGCGCTGTATCTGGTTCGTGCCCTCGTAGATTTGGGTTATCTTGGCGTCGCGCATGAGCTTCTCCGCCGGGTAGTCCTTCATGTAGCCGTAGCCGCCCAAAATCTGCACCGCATCGGTGGTGACACGCATGGCGACGTCGGAAGCCAGGAGCTTGGACATGGCGCTGACCTTTGAGATGTCCTTGGCGCCGGAGTCTATGTGGCGGGCGGCCTGGTAGATGAGCGCCCGCGCCGCCTCTATCTCCGTCGCCATGTCGGCCAGCATGTTCTGGATGGATTGGAAGCTGGAGATGGGCTTGCCGAACTGAATCCGCTGGTGGGCGTAATTCAGGGCCAGCTCGAGGGCGGCCTGGGCGATGCCCACAGCCTGGGCGGCCACTCCGGGCCGGGTCCGGTCCAGCGTCCGCATGGCGATGGAAAACCCCATGCCCTCCCGGCCGAGGATGTTCTTCTCGGGGATGCGGCAGTCGGTGAAGGAGAGCTCGCGGGTCGAGGAGGCGCGGATGCCCATCTTGTCCTCCTTCTTCCCGTAGTTGAAGCCCTCGGTGCCGTCCTCGACGATGAAGGCGGAGATGCCGCGGGAGCCCTTGGCGTGGTCGGTGATGGCGATGACGGTGTATATCTTGGCCTCGCCACCGTTGGTTATCCACTGCTTGGTGCCATTGAGGAGGTAGCCACCCTTGATCTTTTTGGCCGTTGTTTTCTGGGCGCCGGCGTCGGAGCCGGCGCCAGGCTCGGTGAGAGCGAAGGCGCAGAGCTTTTCCCCGGCGGCCACTGCGGGCAGGTATTTGCGTTTCTGCTCCTCGGTGCCGAAGAGGATGATGGGGTAGGCGCCCAGGGCGGTGCCGGCCAGGGCCAGGGCGATGCCCCCGCAGCCCCGGCTGAGCTCCTCGGTTATCAGGGCCAGCTCGAGAATGCCCCCGCCGAGGCCCTCGTACTCAACCGGGATGAAGGTTCGGAAGAGGTCGGTCTGGGCGAATATCTTGACGATGGGCCATGGGAACTCCTGCCGGATGTCGTACTCGGCGGCGACGGGGCGGATCTTCTCCTCGGCAATCCGCCGCGCCAGGTCCCGCATCTCGGTCTGCTCCGGGGTCAGGAGGTAGTCCATGCGCTCACCTCGCGGGTTACGAGCGGGTGGATTTTAACATACGGGAAGGGGGTTGGTCGGCCGGCGGGGGAATCGTCTTGTCAGGCGCGGTCGGAGAGATGGTTGCCGCATATCCCCTCCCCCCTCTGGGGGGAGGGCTAGGGTGAGGGGTGAAGCGGGCGGGTGTGGACACCCGCCCCTACGTCATCGCAACACGCGAGGCGTGGGTATATTCCCCCTCTCCCTGTGGGAGAGGGGTCAGGGGTGAGGGCTGCCTTATTAAAGGGCGGGGTACGGAGCCCCCGCCCTACGTCAGCGCAATTGCACGGTGCAGGTTACGGGTGTAGGTTGCCGCTACCCCCTCTCCCTTTTAGGGAGAGGGTGGGGGTGAGGGTCGGGGTTGGGAAAATAAGAGCGGCGGGGTCAGGAAACCCCGCCCCTACGTCGGCGCAATTAGACGGGTGTGAATAGTGCGCCCCCCTCGTAGGGGCCGACCTTTAGGTCGGTCTGCGGCGGCCCGCAGAGGGGCCGTCCTACGTCCAAATCGAGCAAATTCCAGTAGAGGCGAACATCCACGGTCGCCCGTTTTCCAATCAGAGACGGCGGAGATTACAATCCCTACTCGTCTGCCCCTCTCCCCAACCCGTAGGCGCGCCTCCCCCCAAAGGGGGGAGGGGGGTCGTGCCGAAATCCCCGCCCCTACGTCGGCGCAATTAGACGGGTGTGAATAGTGCGCCACCCTCGTAGGGGCCGACCTTTAGGTTGTCTTTGGGCGACCGCAGAGGGTCGCCACTACGTCAGCGCAACCACATTAAGGGTAAATCGCGGTGGCCCGCGGGGGACTCGTCCGGCGGAACCGATTTATGCTACCCTTTGGCGGTACACCGGCGGCGGGACGGCTCCGTGCTCGAGCACCTGAAGAAAACCTTCAAGCACACCGTCATCTACGGCCTGGGCGGGCTCATCTCCCACGCCGTGGGATTTCTTTTAATACCCGTCTACACCCGCTACCTCTCCCCCAACGACTACGGCGTCGTGGCCATGGTGATGATCTACATCACCGTGCTGGAGATAATGATGCGGATGGGCGTGGACAGCGCCCTGTTCAAGGTCTACTTCGAGGAGAAGGACGAGGACTCCCGCCGCACCCTGGTCACCACCACCTTCCTCTTCCAGCTTGCGGCCGCCGGCATCATCTTCGCCCTCACCTACCCCTTCTCCGACGGCCTGTCCGACCTGTTCTTCGGCACCAAGGACTACACGGTCTACTTCCAGTTCGCCACCGCGTCGCAGCTCCTGGTGATGATCCGGGTCGTGCCGCTTTCAATCATCCGGGCCAAGGAGCGGCCGGGCGTCTTCTCCATCCTGAACGTCATTCGGTTCGCCCTGGTGATGGGGTTCAACATCCTGTTCGTGGTGGTTCTGGAGGCCGGGCCGCTGGGCATCGTCGAGGCCCAGTTCTACTCCGCCCTGGTGCTCATCCCGGTGTTCCTCGTCATCACCTTCCGCCACATGCGGCCGCGGCTTTCCTGGAACCAGTTGAAGCGGCTGGCGAGTTTCGGCCTGCCGCTGATTCCCGCGGGGCTGGCGGGATGGGTGCTGACCATGGCCGACCGCTACGTGCTGCGCCTGGTGGCCCCGGTGACCAAGTTCGCCCTCGTCGCCCAGAAGGGGCTCGGGGAGATGGTCACCAAGACCGGCGACGTCCTGGCGGGCGCCCTGCCCACCCTCGTGGATGTGGGCCTCTACGACCTGGCGTACAAGTTCTCCCTCATCGTGCGCATGGGCCTCATCCAGCCGTTCATCTTCGCCTGGGGTCCCCTGATGTTCAGCGTCTACCACCAGCCCGAGGCCAAGCAGGTCTACCGGGCGGTGCTGACGCTCTTCACCCTCCTGTCCGTGGGGCTCTGCTTCGCCGTGGGGGTGATGTCGCCGGAGATAGTGCGGCTCATGGCGACCTGGCCCTTCTACAGCGCCTGGAGCTCGGTCTTCATCCTCGGTCTCTCGCACTGCTTCTACGGTCTCTACATCGTCTTCACCGTGGGGACCTCGGTGGTGCACAAGTCCAAGTACCAGGCCTACACCGCGACCATCGGCGTGGTGGCGAACATCGGCCTGAACTTCCTCATGATCCCCTTCTGGGGGGTGATGGGGGCGGCGGTGGCCACACTCTTGAGCTTCGGCCTCATGGCCGTCGCCCACTACGTCTTCTCCCAGCGCGAGTACCGCATTGACTACGACCTGGGGGTGGTGGTCAAGGTCGTGCTCCTGGCGACGGGGCTCTGGCTGGGGACGACCCTTCTGCCCTTCGGCTGGTGGGGGCTCATCGGCCGGGTGGGGGCGCTGGGACTCTTCGTGGTCCTGTTGAAGGTCTTCGGTCTGTTCAAGGCCGAGGAGGTCAAGCTGGTGGTGGCCGGGTTGAAGGAGTTCATCGGCCGCAGGCGCGGCAAGGGCGATGACGAGGCGGGGCCGCCTCCCGATGAGTTGGGCGAGCTGCAGGGATAGGGGATTCGGGACGGTCGGGAAAAGGCGGCGGACGGATTGGATGGGGAGGTCGCGATGAAAGCCGGTGTCGTTCTCGTTCTGTTGACGCTCTGCCTGACGACCTCGATGGCGGACGTGTTGTGGTACTACTCGCTCTTCGAGGAGGGGGCTTCGCCGGTCGAACGATGGTGGCAGACGTTCTACGACGTTTATCCCGAGCCGGTCCCCTTCATCGTCCGCGACCTGGCCCTGGTCGGGGACGAGCTCTGGTATCTGGGCCGGGGCGACAAGTACGGGGACGTCGTCCCCGAGGATGTCCCTCACTTCGAGGTCGGACCGGTCGGCGCGGCGGGGGTGAGCTACCGTATAGTGGAGGGCTTCCCGGCCGAGAACTGGGCGTGGAAAACCATGGTCTGTTGGGAGGGTGAGTTCCTCGTCTGTTCCGACGAAGAGCTTGCCGTCTATCGTCCCGGCGATGATACGGCCCGATACGTGGGCGGGTGTGAGCGTCCCCTGACCGATCTGACGGTCTTCGGCGGGGACCTGTACGGCTGGGTCATGCCGGAAAGCCTGGATGAGCCCGGGCCCATCGTCCGTCTCGACTTCTTCTACGCTGGCCTGCGGGTGGAGGAGGAGCTGCCGGTCGAGGTTTGGAAGGGGGATTCGCGCCTCGGCTTCGTCGCGGCCGATGAGACCGGCTTCTGGGTGTACGACGATTCCCTCCTCGGGATTGTGCACGTCCTGCCCGACGGGGAGCGCGACCGCTGGCTGCCGATGCCCGACTCCGGTCACCCGCCGATGTACACCCTCGAGGAAGGTACGCTACAGTTAGATTGGTCCGCCACCGACAGGGCCGCTTGGGGGGAGGGCCTCCACGGTCGGATTCGGGGCGAGAGCCGGGGCGTGGCGGCGGTCTGGCGTCCCAACGAGCTTCTCATAAAATGCTTGGGCACGGATTTCATCTGGGTGCTGGACCTGGACTCCGCGCCGGTGCTGGAGGTGCCGGAGCGGTGGCTGGTGGTTACCGCGGACGGCCTGAACCTGCGCGCCGGGCCAGGCACCAGCTTCGGCAAGGTCCGCCTGCTGAAAAAGTGGGACCAGGTACTGGTCTGCGGCGAGACTACGGTCGGCGACGATACCTGGTACCGGGTCGTGACCTTCGCCGGCGAGTCGGGCTGGCTGTGCGCCGGCCAGGGTGGGGAGTCCTGGGTAATTGTGTACCCGCCCGGCGAGAGACCTCACCTGAGTTATCCCAGCGAGGCCTGAATGGTCGTTTTCCCCCCGGGTTTATATAGTGGGGTAATTTGGCGGGAGGTTCGTCCATGCGGTCGGGAAAGATTCTCCTGGCGGCGGCGCTCCTCCTCCCCCGGCCCATGCCTCGCGGGTTGCGATGACGTAGGAGCGGGTCTGGCGACCCGCCCGCGGGCCTGGTCCTAAGAACGCCCCGCCCGAGGACCGCCGCATCGCCGTGGAGTACGATTGAACCGGAGGCGTCCAGTGCGCCGAGCTTTCTTCACCCTTCTCGCGCTTCTCCTTCTCGCCTCCTGCGCTCACTACCTCGTCGAGGGCTCGGCCCGGCAGACCGCGGCCTACAACGCCCTGGGCGAGCCGGTGGACCTCACGGCCCTCCCCGGCTCGGTGACCGGCGATCCCGCCGAAGACCCCAGCGCCGCGGGTCTCGCCGGAGGCGCGGAGCTATCGGCGACCCTGGGCGGGCGGATGGAGCGGTTCGCCGTCACCAACGGCGGCGACCACGCCTACGGGGGCGGGGTCGGTCTGGGGAGCGCCGGGCTGACTTTATCCTGCGCGACGGGGGGCTGGGGCTTCGCGGGGGCCGTCGTGCGGCGGAGCGATTTCGCCTACCTCCTGGAGGAGGGGGACCGGCGGCTGGCGCTCTCCGGCGACCTGTGGGGGCTGAACGGGGCGGTCTCTTACGGGGACCGCCTGCGGTTCGGCCTGGGGGCCGAGGGGCTCTACGGCGGCTGGCGCTACGAGGAGCCCGCCGGCGGGGTCGAGGAGGAGGAGCTGTTCGGCTGGCGCACCCGGCTGGGGCTGCGCTACGGCGAGGGCGGCTGGAGCTTCGGCCTCCGGGCGTCGGGGCCGGCGGAGCTGGGCCGCGGACCGGGACTCCCCTGGGAGGCCGACCTCTGGCTGGCGGTGCCGCTCGTGGACAGGGGCGGGCTCGCGTCGGTGCTCGAGGTGGCGGCGGGCGGATACCTCTTCGGGCCGGAGGCGGAGCTGGCGGGGGAGCAGGGGCAGGACTACTCCGCGCGGCTGGCCGACGGTCTGCGGGGGCGGGTCGGCCTCGCCTGGGACCTGTCGGAAGATTTTTCCTTCAATGTCGGGGCGTTCCTCTCCGCCTACCCCGTGAAGGACAACGACTCCGAGCGGCTGCTGTGGCAGGTTTACACCCTGGGGGCCGGGTTCGGGAAAAACCCGCGCTGGGGGCTGGAGGCGTCCTTTTCCCAGGTGGGGGCCGAGGGGGAGGACGGTTACGCCGGGGGGGCGCTGGACCTGCGTCTGGGGGCGGATTTCGCGCTGTAGGGCCGCGGTGTCGGGCCGCTTTTATTTATCGGCGCGATGCGGGCGACCGTGGACGGTCGCCCCTACGGGTGGTATTCGAGACATGGACGTAGGGGCGGGTGTCCACACCCGCCCGTTGCGTTTTCCCTCGCCGTGCGTCCGAATGCAGGGCGGGGTTTCCCAACCCCGCCGCGGCGGCCCGCGGAGGGGCCGCCCTACATCGAGCATCGGCAGCCCTCACCCTGGCCCGGGCCTCGGGCTTGCGATGATGTAGGGGCGGACCTTCAGGTCCGCCCGATTTTTTCTAATGAAGCCCTCACCCTTAATCCCTCTCCCACCGGGAGAGGGAAACCGCCTACCCTCACCCCGGCCTTCTCCTAAACGTAGGGCGGGGATTCTATCCCCGCCGCATTATCGCACCATCCCCCTCTGCGATGTCCCCTCTCCCCTCTGGGGAGAGGGTTAGGGTGAGGGGTTGCGATGGCGTAGGGGCCGACCGACGGCGCGCCGTTTAGGTCGGCCCGTTTTTGTATAAAGTTGCCCTCACCCCTGACCCCGTCGGCGCACCGCTCCCACGGGGAGAGGGGGGTCGTGCCAACCCTCACCTTGGCCCGTGTTTTGCTAATTGCGATGACGTAGGGCGGCCCTGTAGGACGAGTCCTCTGCGGGCCGCCGTTTCACCCCCCTCCCCCCAAGGGGGGGAGGGAGATTGCGGCAGCCCTCACCTTGGCCTTCTCCTAAATGTAGGGCGGGGCTTCTACGCCCCGCCGTTTTTTCAAAGGTAGCCCTCACCCTGGCCCGTGCCTCGCAGGCCTCCCACAGGGAGAGGGGGAATAATATCCACGGCTACTCTGACAGGGTCACGTCGCCGTTGGTCCTGTACCCCCGGCGGACCTTCCCCCGGATCATCAGGTCCTCGCCCACCTGCTCGTAGGTCACGTCCACCAGCCGATGGGCGTCTATCACGCGCCGGACGCCCTGGCCGCCGATGGGCCCCGGGGCCTTGACGCCGCCGATGAGCACCGGGGCGATGAAGGCCACGACCTCATCCACCAGCCCGGCCTCGAAGAGGCTCCCGGACACGCCCCCGCCGCCCTCGACCAGGACCGTCACGATGTCCAGCTCGGCCAGTCTCCGCATCAGACCCGCCATGTCCACGCGCACCGGGCTGCCGTGGATGACCTCGACCCGGGCCCCGGCCTCCTCCAGCGAGGTGATCCGCGTCAGGCTGGCCTTGGGCGACACGGCGACGATGGTGCGCGGGTTCTGCGTGATGGTGCGGCCCCGCGTCGGCATCCGCCCCTTCGAGTCCACGATGATCTTCTGCGGGTGCCGGACGTCGGGAAAGTCCACCCGCACGTCCAGGCGGGGGTCGTCGGCCAGCACCGTGCGGATGCCGATGAGCACCGCGTCGGTGTAGTTGCGGAAGTGGTGCACCATCCGCCGCGATTCGAGCCCGGTTACCCAGCGGCTCTCGCCCGTGGAGGTGGCTATCTTGCCGTCCAGGCTAGACGCCATCTTCACCGTCACGTAGGGCAGGCCCCGGGTGATGAACTTGACGTAGGGGGTGTTGAGCTTTTCGGCCTTCTTCCTCAGGCAGCCGACCCCGACCTCGATCCCCGCCGTCCGCAGCGCTTCCAGGCCCCGGCAGTGCACCTCGGGGTTGGGGTCCTCCATGGCGGCGACGACGCGCTTCACCCCGGCCCTTGCTATCGTTTCAGTGCATGGCGGCGTGCGGCCGTGGTGGCAGCAGGGCTCGAGGGTGGTGTAGAGTATCGCGCTTTTTGCCTCGCCGCCGGCGTCCTTCAGAGCCTCCACCTCGGCGTGGGGCTCCCCGGCGCGCCGGTGCCAGCCCTCGCCCACGGTTTCCCCGTCCTTGACCACCACCGCGCCCACCAGGGGGTTGGGCGAGGTGCGGCCGTAGGCCTGGGCCGCGAGCTCCAGGGCCCGCTCCATGTGGCGCCGGTCCAGGGCGGTGAAGCGTGGGGACAACTGTGCTCCGCGGAATCGGGAGTGGACGGGGGAGGAGGATAGCAGGTGCGCCGGTGCGCGTCAAGGGTCCGCGGCGGGGCTGTTTCCCTCTCCCTGTGGGAGAGGGATAAAGGGTGAGGGCTACCATATAAAAACGGGCCGACCTGAACGGCGCGCCGTCGGTCGGCCCCTACGTCATCGCACGTCGCGGCGGCCCGCAGAGGGGCCGCCCTACGTCATCGCAATTTGCTCGACGTGGATTCAGGCGGAACTCCGCGACACGGCCGACGCCACTATCCGGCAAAAATTGGCGGCTATGAGCTCCCCCGTCTCCCCCGACCGCTCGGGGTGGAACTGCGTCCCCCACAGCGGCCGCGTCCGGTGCCGGATGACCTCCACCGCGCACCAATCCGAGGAAGCTGAAACGTCGAAGTGCCGCGTCAGCCGAAAATCCGCCGCCACGTGCTCGAAGTGCGACTTGAAGGCGGTGAAGGTCTTTGCAAACCCGTCCAGGAGCGCATCCTGGCGCGAGACGCGGATGTCGGCGTCGGCCTCGAAGAACTCCTTCTTCACCACCCGGGCGCCCCAGGCGTGGGCCAGCGTCTGGTGCCCGTAGCAAATCCCCAGGAGCGGTTTCTCCGTCTCCCGGTAGAGCGCGTAGAGCGTTTCGGGGGCCGGGTCGCGGGTGATGAGCTTCGTCGAGCCGGTCACCACCGCCGCGTCCTCGGCGAAGCGGGGCGAGGCCAGCGCGTCCACGTGGACCGTCGTAACTTTGAAAAAGGGCTCCAGCATCGCCAGGTAGGTCGGGACGCAGGGGTCGTCCGCGTCGAGGCAGGCGTTGACTAAAAGTAGCGATGGTTTTTCGGCTTGCATGGCGCCAAGTATACGGTCCGGTCCGGCGCAGTCAACGGTTTTTTCGCGCCGGGGCCGCGGCGGTGGTGAAACGGGCGGGCGGGTCAGGAGACCCGCCCCTACGGCTGCAGGTCGTGAATCCTATCCATAGGGGCGACCGTCCTCGGTCGCCCGCTCACCCGACCTGAAGGTCGGTCCCTACGTCACCGCAATGGGCGGGACGCGGGGTGAGGGCCGTATTGGCCCCCCTCTCCCTGTGGGAGAGGGGATGGGGGTGAGGGCTACCTTATAAAAAAACGGGCCGACCTGAACGGCTCGCCGTCGGTCGGTCCCTACGTCATCGCGATAGGTGCGATGTAGGGCGGCCCCGTAGGACGAGTCCTCTGCGGGCCGCCACGGCGGGGAATAGAATCCCCGCCCTGAATTTGGACGAACGGCGGTAAAGAAAACAACGGACGGGTCAGGAGACCCGCCTGCATCATCGCACCCCTCACCCTAACCCTCTCCCCAGAGGGGAGAGGGGACATTGCAAAGGGGTCGGCGCGTAAACGCGGCTGGGCGGGATTCCCAGCGTCCAGCGAACGGGATTGAGCAGTTGTCCGTAGAAGGCGGCCGTGGGCCATCTCGTGCGTCCATTGACAATATGACCCGTCGGTAATATGATTGGCGGGTAAATTGCGGGTGGCGGTGGTCGAAAAAAACGCCGGACGGGCGACCGTCACCCCTTGCGGCACCCGCCCCGCAGCGGTGCGATAAAACAGGATAAATGCATGGAGGTATGATGTGAAAGCGAAGAAGCGCGGTCTTGTCATCGCCCTGGTTTTGATCGCTGCCGTAGTCGCGGCCATTTTCATCTTCAAGGACGGCGGCGAACCGGTCCAGACGGCCGAGGCGGCCTCGACGAAACTGCCCAAACTCATAGACTTCGGCTCCAACATGTGTATTCCCTGCCAGGAGATGGCGGGCACCCTCGATGAGGTGAAGCGGGAGTACGAGGGCCGGGTTCAGGTCATAGTCGTGGATGTGTACGAGAATTACCAGCTGGCCGAGGACCTCGGCATCCAGATGATACCGACCCAGATTTTCTACGACGCGGAGGGGAAAGAGGTCTTCCGCCACGTCGGGATGATGACGAAAGAAGAGATAGTCGCCCAGTTCAAGCTCATGGGCATTGACTGATGGAAGACCTGCTCGCCTCCATCGGGGGGTGGCTGACCTCGGCCCCGCTCCTGGCCTTCGGCGGGGTCTTCCTGGCGGGGATCGTCTCCTCCCTCTCGCCCTGCGTCCTGGCGATGATCCCGCTCTCCATCGGCTTCGTCGGGGGGTACGCGCAGGGGAGCACCCGCAAGGCGCTGGCCTACAGCCTCTTGTTCATGCTGGGCCTGACGCTGACCTTCGTCATCCTCGGGGGCGTCGCCGCCTACGTGGGCGGGCTCTTCGGGCTCCAGGGCAGCTTCTGGTACTGGATTCTCGCCGGGGTGGCGATTTTCGTGGGGCTGAACCTGTGGGGGCTCATCCGGGTCGAGCTGCCCGGCTTCGCCCGGCTGAAGATCAAATCGAAGGGGCTCTGGGGCGCCTTCATCCTGGGGCTTTTATTCGGGGTGGCCGCCTCCCCCTGCGCCGCGCCCGTATTGGCGCTGGTTCTGGCCTTCGCCGCCACCAGCGAAAACGTCGTCTACGGCATGGGGCTCCTGTTGGCCTACGCCATCGGCCACTGGCTGCTGGTGCTGGTGGCGGGGGTCTCGGCGGCCTTCGCCCAGAAGCTTATCGGCTCGAAGAAGATGGAGCGGGCCGGGGTCGTGCTGAAGAAGGTCGCCGGGAGCCTCTTGATCCTGGTCGGGTTGTATTTCGTCTATCTAGCCGTTTAGGGGGTCGGATTCGTGAGTTCAACCGCGATTACTTCGGGTCTGGACCGCGCGCTGGAGCTCCTCGGCGCCCTGGCCGTCGAGACGCGCCTTAAACTCCTCCTGCGCCTGGCCAAGGGCGAGCGCTGCGTCTGCGAGCTGTGGACGGGCATCGGGGAGCAGTCCAACGTCAGCCGACACCTGGCCCGTCTGAAGGAGCTGGGGGTCGTCGCCTGCCGCGTGGACGGTCCCCGGCGGATGTACCGCATCACGGACCCCGCCGTGCCGTCGCTCCTGAGAGCCCTGGGCCTCGCGCCGGCCTCCCCCCTCGACACCGACGGCGACTTCCAGCTATGAAAAACCGCACGGTGTTCATCTTGATGCTGGCCGTCTTCCTGGCCTTCTACCTCATGCCCTTCGCGTCGGGTCGGGTGGAGGGCGCCGCCGGTGAAGCGGTGGCGATGGCCCACGAGTACGCCCGCGACCACGTTCTTTTCTGCCTGATTCCGGCGTTTTTCATCGCCGGGGCGGTGGGCGTGTTCGTCTCCCAGGGCGCGGTGCTGCGCTACCTGGGCGCCGGCGCGAACCGGGTCGTGGCCTACGGCGTGGCCAGCATCTCCGGGGCGATTCTGGCCGTGTGCTCCTGCACCGTTCTGCCGCTCTTCGCGGGCATCTACAAGCGTGGGGCGGGGATCGGTCCCGCTACGACCTTCCTCTACGCCGGTCCGGCCATCAACGTCATGGCGATAATCCTCACCGCGGCCGTTCTGGGGCCGACCCTGGGCATCGCCCGGGCGGTGGGCGCCGTCGTTTTCAGCGTAATCATCGGCCTGACCATGTCGCTGATTTTCCGGCGCTCGGAGGAAAAGCGCGCGGCGGAGGCCCTGGCGGAGCCCGATAAAACCGCGCACAGGCGTGGGCCCTGGCAGGACGGCCTCTATTTCCTCACGATGGTCGCGCTCCTGGTCTTCGTCAACTGGGGCGATACGGGCGGCGGGGGCCTCGGGAGCTGGCTCCACGAAAACCGCTTCTGTGTCGGCGGAGCATTTCTACTGGTGCTGGCAATCCAGCTCTGGCGCTGGTTCAACCGGGACGAGCTTAAAAAGTGGGGCGCGGAAACCTGGGGCTTTGCCAAACAGATCCTCCCGCTGCTCTTCGCGGGCGTGCTGGTGGCCGGATTTCTCCTGGGGCGGCCCGGCCACGAGGGGCTCATACCCTCCCGCTGGATCGAGGGCGCGGTGGGCGGCAACTCGCTCCTGGCGAACTTCTTCGCCGCGGTCGCCGGCGCGTTCATGTACTTCGCCACGCTCACCGAGGTGCCCATCCTCCAGGGGCTTTTGGGCGCGGGGATGGGGGGCGGACCGGCCCTGGCCCTGCTCCTCGCCGGACCGGCCCTCTCCCTGCCGAACATGCTGGTCATCCGTTCCGTCCTGGGCACGAAAAAAACCGTCGTCTACGTCGGCCTGGTGGTGGTGCTTTCCACCCTGGTGGGCTGGCTCTTCGGCTTCGCCTACCCTCACCCATAACGTTTTTTAACGAGGGAGTACTATGCCTTGGCTCACCGGCTACCCCCGCGAGAAGGTCGAGTGGTATCCCACCATTGACGAGGACCTGTGCGTGTCTTGCGGGATGTGCATGAATTGCGGTAAGGGCGTTTTCGATTGGACAAGCGCGGGGGCGCGGGTGGCCCGCCCGTACAGCTGCGTCGTCGGCTGCACCACCTGCGGGACGCTGTGCCAGGGCGGCGCGATCAGTTTCCCCGACCCGGAGCCGCTCCTCGACCTCTACCGGCGCGAGGGCCTCTGGGACAAGGTGAAGCGGGTCATGGAGGAAGAGGGCAAGCTGAAACCGGTGGACTGACGGTTTTGCGTCCCACCCTTTGAGGAGGTTCCATGCGTCAGTTGAAAATTTACGGCGCGGGGTGCGCCCGGTGCGGCCGGCTCTACCAGAACTGCCTCGAGGCGCTCGAGGCCGCCGGCGAGCAGGGAATAGTCCTGAAGGAGGAGGATCTGGCGAAAATCGCCGCCGCCAAGGTGATGTTCACCCCGGCGCTGGAGATAGACGGAAAAGTCGTCAGTGAGGGGAAGGTGCTCGCTGTGAGCCAGATCGTGGAGTTGCTGAAGCAGTGACACTCCGGGGTCGCTTTTCTCAACCCCCTACCAAATCCGGGAAGGCCGCATGGAGACCGAACGCAAGCTGTCCGTCTTCGAACGTTATTTGACCCTCTGGGTGTTGCTGTGCATCGGGGCGGGGATCCTGCTGGGTAAGCTCGCGCCGGGTGTGGCGCTGACGCTCGATTCCTGGTCAGTGCATCAGGTTTCGATCCCTATCGCGGTCTGCCTGTTCTTCATGATGTTCCCCATCATGGTCAAGATAGACTTCGGCGAGGTGCTGCGGGCGGCCCGCACCCCCAAACCGGTGATCCTGACCCTGGTCATCAACTGGGCCATCAAACCCTTCACCATGTTCGCCATCGCCAGCCTCTTCCTGGGGGTCGTCTTCCGCCCCTTCCTGCCCGGGACGGAACTTCTCGCAACGGGGCAGGAGGTGGAGCTGTGGCGCAGCTACGTCTCCGGGGCCATCCTTTTGGGCATCGCCCCCTGCACGGCGATGGTGCTGATGTGGAGCTATCTGGCGCGCGGCAACGCCGGGTTGACGCTGGTCATGGTGGCCATCAACTCCCTCACCATGCTGCTGCTCTACGCCCCGCTGGGCGGGTGGCTGCTGGGGGTAAACGCCATGCCCATCCCCTGGGAGACGATACTGCTCTCGGTGGGGGTGTACGTGGCCCTGCCGCTGGTCGCGGGGTACTTCACCCGACGGCGGCTGATCGCGGTCAAGGGGAAGGAGTGGTTCGAGGAGAAGTTCCTGCACCGCCTGACGCCCGTATCCATCGCCGCGCTGCTGCTGACGCTCGTCCTGCTCTTCTCCTTCAAGGGCGAGGTTTTGCTCGACAACCCGCTCACCATCCTCTGGATAGCCGTCCCGCTCTTCCTGCAGACGTGCCTGATCTTCGCCATAGGCTACTTCGTCTTTGCGCGGCTTTTCAAGCTGCGCTACGCCGACGCCGCCCCGATGGCGATGATCGGCGCCTCGAACCACTTCGAGGTGGCCATCGCAACCGCCACGGTGCTCTTCGGGCTTTCCTCCGGCGCGGCGCTGGCCACGGTGGTGGGCGTGCTGATCGAGGTGCCGGTGATGCTGGGGCTGGTGGCGGTCTGCAAACGCACCGTCCGCCTCTTTCCTCCTCCGGCGAAGGCGGTCCCCGCCGACACGGAGTAGCGCCGGTTGGCCGGGATTTCCCGGTGGGCGAGGTGCGGACCGTGACGAGGGGCGGGCGGGTGTGGACACCCGCCCCTACGACATCGCAACGAGTGGAGACGCGGGTCGGGGTGAGGGCCGTAGCGTCCTCCCTCTCCCAGTGGGAGCGGCGCGCCGACGGGCCGAGGTGAGGGTCGAGAGCCGGGAATGTTAATGCGGCGGCCCGCAGAGGGGCCGCCCTACGTCATCGCAACCCGCATTCCCCCTCTCCCTTCCAGGGAGCGGCGCGCCGACGGGCCGAGGTGAGGGTCGAGAGCCGGGAATGTTAATGCGGCGGCCCGCAGAGGGGCCGCCCTACGTCAAAAAATGGGCGGGGTACGGAGCCCCCGCCCTACGTTTCAGCGCACGGCGGCTAATTACCCAACGGGCGGACCGGTCAACCGACGGCTACCACCAGTTGTCCGAGCCGTTGAAGCTCACCGAAAGGCGGAAAATCTCCTCCTCCAGCCCGTTCTCGGCCAGATTGCCCCGCCGGGCGTACTGGAAGGCCAGGTCAATGGTGCTCTCGTCCTCCTCGCCGAATAAAACCCCGGTGCCCACCGTGACGCCGAGCTCGGAGAAGCCCGTCCCCCGCGGCGAGTCGTAGAGCGTCTCGTAGTAACCCCCCACGCGCCAGGGCATCCGCCAGAGGAAGAAGTCGGTGAAGCGCCGGCTGGGGATGACCTCCACCCCGAACCCCGCGTGCAGCGCGTCGTCGTAGCCCCGCTGTGCGCCGTCAATGGTGAAGCCGCTCCACAGCTCGTAACGGAAATCGCCCACCAGCAAGAGGTTCTGATTCGCCGTCCAGCCCGCGCCCAGGCCGAAATTTATCGGGAAGTCGAAGGTCGCGCCCTCCCGCGTAACCTCGCCGAAGGTGGACTCGGTGATCTTCGTCACGTCGCCCAGGACGGGGTACTCGAAGTAGGCGCCGAGGTTGAACTGCCCCAGCCGGGCGTTGACCCCCACGGCCAGGGCCAGGCCGACGACGTCGGTGACCAGGCGGTCCTCGGTGTCGGTGTACTCGTCTTTCTCGTCGTCATCGAAGTCGGTGCGCCAGACCTCGGCGGGGGAGCCTACCAGGCCGGTGACGCGGATGCCGAGGCCGAGGCTCTCGTCGGGGGCCCAGGCCAGGGCCAGATTGGCCGCGCTCACCGCCCCCCGCCCCTCGACCCAGGCGGTGCCCACCTTCTCATCGCCGTCATAGAGCGGCTGCGAGTAGAGGAACCGCCAGCTCTGCCGCTCCTGCCACCCCGCCCCCACGGCCAGGCCCGACGGCAGGTCGAAGGCGAACTGGATGTTGGGCAGGTCCACGGCCTCGTAGATGCTCGACCCCTCCGCGACCCGGTAGAAATTGTTCTCCCACCGGGTGGTGAGGGTGAGGGTGGAGTACTCCCGGCCGGCTATCGAAGCCGGGTTGGTGAGCGAAAGGCTGTAGGGATCCCAGAGGCCGAGGGCGTTGTTGCCCAGGGCCATGCCGCGGGCGTCGGCGGGCGGGATGGGCTCGCCGGGCCGACCCAGGGCGAAGAGGGAGTACCCCAGCGCCAGGGTCGGCAGGAGGACGAGCAAGGTCAGGGCGCGGCGTGTGTTCATGCTATTCCAGGGTAGTCGCCCTCTCCTCCGGCTGCCGGTCGTACCAGAAGTCCGGCGGGAGGGTGTATTTGATCACCAGGCGGGGACGGCGGCCCTCGACGGCCTCCTGGGTCCACAGGCGGATGGGGTCCTCGTAACCCCGCTCCTCGGCCAGCTTGATGACCAGGCCGTGCTGGTCCTCCTCCCCCGTTATCCAGTCCTGGATGATGGGGGTGACGTCAATCTTGGCGTAGCCGGGCGGGGCGGGGTCGAGCTGGCTGGTCACCTGGGTGTCGGAGATCACCAGCCGCCGCAGGTCGCCCTGGTCGTCCCCCTCGGTGAAGTCGTCGTCGAGGGGCTGGGCGGCGATGCCGATCGCGCTGTCGCGCCCGGGGAAGTCCGTAAAAAGCTCCAGCTCGGCCAGGTTGACCGTGGCCTCGGCGGGCAGCTCCGAGAGGTCGAAGTTGAAGACCAGCCGCCCGCCGGTGCCGAAGGTCGCGCAGAGCGGCAGCTCCGCGCTCGAGCCGTACACCCGCGAGTCGGGCTGCGAGAGGTCGTCCGCGATGACCACGTCCTGCCACGCCTCCAGACTGGCCTCCCTCTTCTGCCCCGTGGAGGACTCCCACACCACCACCAGGTGGGGGCGGTTGCTCGAGTTGTCTATGTCGTCGGAGTAGAACTCCTTGACGACCCGGGCGGCGCCCTCGTCCTGGGCCTTCAAAAGCAGGCCGTTTTCCTCGTCGGGGTTGTCCAGCCACCAGGCGACCAGGGAGGTCACGTCGAAGCTCCTGATTTCGCCGTAGCCCGTGGGCGGCTCGTCGAGGACGAAGGAGCCGAAGGGACCGTCGTAATCCGCGCCGGGGTCGTCCCAGTCCTCGTCCGTGGTGCGCTTCAGCCAGGTGGCCTCGTCGTGCTCCCACTCGCCCGTGACCGCGTACACGTCCACCGTCAGGTCACCCTGGGAGAAGGGTCGCCAGTTGGCGACGCCGGGGGATTTTGCGTAGTAGTACTCCACCCGGGCGCGGTAGAGGCTCTCCGACGTGACCTCGTCGGGCAGGTCCTCGACCTTGAAGTTCACCAGGCAGCGGACCAGGGTGTCGTCCACCCGGCCCACGGCGTTTGTGAGCGCGCCGTTGGTGTTGCCGTAGCCGTAGTAGCCGGTGTCCGCCCATCCCGGGCCGGGCTCGAGGATGAGGGTCTGGATTTCCTGGTCCGGCCGGTCGTTGAGGCCGCCCCCCAGGGGGTAGCCGGTCTGGGGCTCGCAGCCGGCGATCAGGATCGCGACCAAAATCAATAAGAGCGGTTGTTTCACTGGGCCTCGTGCGGTCGTGGCGTTCATTACAGCTTCAGGTTGGCCGCCTCGGCGGCGAACTGGGCGGAGAGGTTCTCCAGCCTCTTCCTCTCGGCGCGGTCGGCGGCGCCCTCGGCCATTTCGTCGTACAGCCGGGCGATGGCGTAGTACAGCTCGAGCGCCGTTGCGGTCGGGATGCCCAGCTCGAGCGCCCCGGCGTAGGCGTCCACCGCCTCCTGGAGGCCGCCCCGCTGCTCGGCCAGCCGGCCGGCGAGGATGCCGACCTCGGGGTCCTTGGGGACAAGATGGCGCAGCGTCTGGAGCACGGCGTCGGCCTGTTCGAAGCAGCGCCCGGCGATGTAGGCTCGGACGAGCATCTTCTGGGTGGATGTCCCGGCGGGGTCGCGTTCGGCGGCGGCCTCGGCGTACCGGACGGCTCGGGAGAAGTCTCCGGCGTCGAGGTGGATCCGGGCCAGGCCGGAAAAGCTCCGGGGGTCGTCGGGCGCGGCCCGCGTCGCGGCCTCGTAGCTCTCCACGGCCAGCGACGGCTGGCCCTCGCGCTCGTAGGCCAGTCCCACGTGGTACAGGGCGTCGGGGTCGTCCTTGCGGGAGCCGAGGACGGTCCCGTAGGCTTTGCGGGCGGCGGCGTAATCCCCGGCGGCCAGGGCGTCGCGGCCCCGCCAGCGGTAGAGCTCCACCGGCGCCGTCGAGTAGGGAACCTGGTGGGCGCCGTTGGCGGCGGTGAGATCCAGCTCGCGCTCGGCGGCCCCGTAATCACCGGCTTCGTACAGGCACCGGGCGAGGTGGTAGTGGGCGCGCGCCGGCAGCGGGTCGTGCTCGAGCGCCTCCGAGCAGGCCAGAATCGCCCACCGCTGGCCCAGCGGCAGGTCCGCGAAACCCTCCACCGGCACGGCGGGCTGGTCCGGGAGCGGCAGCTCGATGGCGGGCTCGTAGCCCTCCCCGAGGTCCAGGGACAGGGCGATGGCCGCCGCGGCGTAAAAGCAACCCGGAACCTTCGGGGCGCTCTGCAGAATCTTCGTCAACTGCTCCAGGGCCAGGATGTCGTTGCCCTCGGCCAGGGAGAGCCAGGCCAGCCGGGGCCGCAGGCGGTAGGCGTCCCTGGGCGAGGTCTCCGTCCCCTCGGAGAGTATCGCCCGGGCCTTCTCCAGGTTGTCCAGGCCGATGCAGGTGTCGGCGAGGTTGACGTAGCCGGAGCCCAGGCCGGGGTCTATGTCTATGGCCTTGGTGAACTCCTCGGCGGCGTCGGCGAGCTGGCCCGCGGCGGAGTAGATCACACCCCGCCCGTAGGCGTGCCAGGCCCGGGACAGCCCCAGCCGCTCCGCCTGCTCGAGCTGCTCCAGCGCCTGGTAGAAGTCCCGGTGGTGGGCGTGATACAGCGCGAGCTGGAAGCTGTAGAAGGGGTCGTCGGGGTGGGCGTCGCGGTCGGCGATGAGGCGGTTGCGGGCGGCCTCGAGGCCGTAGGTGCCGGCCAGGGCCGCCAGACGCCCCTGGGCCGCCTCGTAGTTCGTCGGGTCCAAGGACAGCACGGCCTCGTACTCGATGAGCGCCTCATCCGGGAAGCCCTCATCCAGGAGCACGTTGGCCGTGAGGAGGTGGGGCTCCGGGTCCTCGCGGCGGGTGAAGATGACGAGAAGCGCCGCCACGACGACCGCGAGGGTCGCGGCGCTCCAGATTATCACGCGCCTGGTTTTCTTTTCGAGCGCCATGAAGTGCGCCTCTTCACCGCCGGCCGCGGAGTCGGGGGATCGTCGGCGATGCACGCCGCTTCTCCTCCCGCACCAGGCGGCCGTCGTGGAGGTGGAGGATGCGACGCCCCGCGGAGGAGACCTCGGAGTCGTGGGTGACCACGATGATCGTCTGACCGTCGCCGTGGAGCTTTCGGAACAGGTGTAAGATCTCTACGCCGGTTTTCGAGTCCAGGTTTCCCGTGGGCTCGTCGGCCAAAAGAATCGAGGGTCGGGTGACCAGGGCGCGGGCGATGGCCACGCGCTGCCGCTGGCCGCCCGAAAGCTCGCTGGGCTTGTGGTCCATCCGGTCGGCCAGGTCCACCTCCGCCAGGGCCCCCCGGGCCAGCTCCATCCGCTCCGACGGCGGGATGCGGGAGTAGACGAGCGGAAGCTCCACGTTGACCAGGGCGCTGGCCCGCGGCAGCAGGTTGAACGTCTGGAAGACGAAGCCGATCCGCCGGTTGCGGATGTCGGCCAGCTGGTCGTCGTCCAGCTCGCTGACGAGCTCCCCGGCCAGTTTGTAACTCCCGGAGGAGGGCGTGTCCAGGCAGCCGATGAGGTTCATCAGGGTGGACTTGCCCGACCCCGAGGGGCCCATGATGGAGACGTACTCGCCGGCGGCGATGTCCAGGTCCACCCCGTCCAGGGCGCGGACCTCCATCTCCCCCATTTGGTAAATCTTGGAGAGGCCGCGGACCTCGATGAGCGGGGTCTCCGGGGCGGGCGGCGGCGGAGGCGGGAACTCGTTCTCGGCGCTCCGCGACAGGCGCCACAGGTCGAAGTCCCCCTCGTACCGGCGGGTCAGTCGGCGGACCTCCTGCAGCGGCTCGGTCATGCGGTTCTCTCTCGTCGGTTGAAAGCCGGATGCCCGGTTCGGATCGGCGGCGGCGAGAAGCCCCGCCCCGTCGTTTACGGTTCCGTCCGCGCTGTTTACCCTGCGCCCGTCCGTCCGGAGTTGGCAACGCGCCAGGGGCGGACATCGTCAACGGCCTGACGCGAGGCTCCGCCCCCTCGCCCTGCAAGCTCGCCGTAAAGCCGCCCCTTCGACTCGCCCCCCGCCATGTCCCTGTCATGCGAAACGCGGCTCACCGTTACCCCCCCGCGGCGGTCGCGGCTCACTTCTCCTCCTCCTCCTCGACCACCACCTCGGCCACGGTCACCCGGCCCCCGTGCTCCAGCTCGCGCAGCTCCTTGTACGGGCCGCCGATAACCGTTTCCCCCTCCTCGACACCGGACAGAATCTCTATAAAGGCCTCGTCCGAGATGCCCGTCACGACGGGGCGGAAGGACACCGTGTCGCCCTCGAGGACGAAGACCCCCTCGACCTCGTCCCAGTCGTTGGGTAGCTGGAAGTCCTCCCCGAGCCATTCCAGCACCGTCTCGCGGTCCCGGACGACCACGGCGGAGATGGGCACGCTGATGGCGTCCTCGGCGGTGTCGGTGGTTATCTCCACCGTGGCGCTCATCCCGGGGAGCACCGCCGCCGGCAGCTGGTCGGTGATGACCACCTTTATCTCGAAGTTGACCACCTCGGCCTCGGAGCCGGAGAGGGAGGTTTTGGCGGAGCGGGCGATTTCGGAAACGTAGCCGGCGAAGCTCTGGCGCGGGAAGGCCTCGATTTCCACCCTGGCCGGCTGGTTGAGCTCCAGGTTGATGACGTCGGTCTCGTCTATCTCGGCCTCCACCTTCATCCCCTCGAGGCTGGCGATGGTGGCCAGGGGGTTGATGGTGTAGGTGGGCGGGTAGGCGATGTCGCCCTCCTCGAAGTTCAAGGCGACGACGACGCCGTCCATGGGTGAGGAGTATCGGGTCTTGTCCACGGAGTCGCGGGCGGCGCGTATCGAGGCCAGGGCGCCCCAGGACTGGCTCTTCGCCGTCTCCTGCTGCGCCCGGGCCACCTGGAGCTGCGTCTGCGTGGCCTCCCACTCCTGCTTGGAGATCAGCCCGTCGTCGTAGAGCTTCTGCTGCCGGGTGAAGTTGTCCTCGGCCTGGGTCAGGTTGGCCTGGGCCAGATCCAACTGGGCCTGAGCGGCGGAGTAGCCGGCCTGACTCTGGGACAACAGGCTCTGCGACTGGTCGGGGTCTATTTCCAGAATCAGGTCGCCCTCGCGGACCTGCTGGCCCTCCACGACGGCCACGCGGACTATCTGGCCCGCGGTGAGCGCCACCAGGTTCACCTCGATGGCGGGGCGGACGTGCCCCGGCCCGGAGACCACGCTCTCGATGGTGCGCTTTTCCACCGGCTCGGTGTTCACCTCGGCCTGGGGGGTGCCCGAGGCGAGGATGTTGACGAGCACTGTGGCCGCCAGCGCGCCCAGGACGATTAAAATGACCGTCCGGCGCCTGCGTTTCTTTCTCTCGGCGGGGCTCAGATTTTCCGCCACAACGCCTCCCGTCAGCGGGTTTTTCCCCGTTCCGCGGCGATTAAAACGTTCTCGACGAGCATCTGGGTGGTCACCGGGCCGACGCCGCCGGGGGGAAAGGGATAACCGCCCCCGTCCCGACCCGTGAACGAGTTCCTCCCCCGAGGGGAGAGGGACTGCTATTCCACCGGGGCGAGAAAGGTCTCGCCCTCCAGCGCGACGCAGGCCCAGCCTTCGAGGCCGGCCTCGGTGCGCACCCTCACCCAGTTTTCTCGTCTTTGCAGAACCTCGACGACATCCCCTTTTTTAAGAAGACCGAGCTTGTCGCCAATAGTGGTATTTGGATTATTACGCATGTGCAGAGCATCCACGATGACCAGTAAGCGTTCAGGGGACTCTGGGGTTACTCTATTGCCCGTTTCGGAAGGGGTCGAGTAAATAGGACACCAAGCGGGGTCGTCGCCACCTTTAAAAGTCAACTGGGTCAGGTTACTCCCGTCGGCGTCCATCACGAAGATTTCCCGATCCTCGTCACGGTCAGAGGAAAATAGAAACCGGCTCCCGTCCGGGCTCCAGGCGAAATCAATTACTCCTTCAGTGGTCAACCGGGTCTCGTTGCCCCCGTCGGCGTCCATCACGAAGATATCCGTGCTGAAGTCACCGCTGCGCATAGATTCGAAGGCGATGCGACTCCCGTCCGGACTCCAGGCGGGATGAGCATCGAACAAATCGTTTAAAGTCAATTGTGTCTCGTTGCTTCCGTCGGCATCAATAATGAAAATTTCTTCTTCCTGTTTGAGGACGGAATCAAAGACAATGCGGTGGCCGTCCGGACTCCAAGCGGGACTGAAATTATCCCTGTCGTTGTCGGTCAACTGTTTCACGTTTTGCCCGTCGGTATCCATCGCGAAAATTTGATAGTCCCCGTCGCGGTCGGAGCAAAAGGCGAGGCGGCGGCCGTCCGGGCTCCAGGCGGGGCCTGAGCCGCCGTCGTATGTCAACCGGGTCTGGTTGCTCCCGTCGGCGTCCATCACGAAAATTTGCCAGTCCCCGTCGGGCGGTGGGTTATCGAAGGCGATGCGGCCGCCGTCCGGACTCCAGGCGAGGCAATCGTGATTGTGTACGTTATGGGTCAACTGTGTCTGATTCTCCCCATCGGCGTCCATAACGAAGAGTCTGAAGCCATCCTCACAGACGGACTCATAGAGAATGCGGCGACCGTCCGGACTCCAAATCGGATTCCTGTTACTCCTATCGTCGAAGGTCAACTGGGTCTGGTTGCTCCCGTCGGCGTCCATCAGGAAGATTTCAAAGTCATAGCCCCCGTCGGGGTCGCAGGCGAAGGCGATGCGGTTGGGAACATCCTCGTCTGAAGCTACCTCATCCGGCTCGGCTGAGTAACTCAAAGTCACTGACAGGCTCATCACCAAAAGTATGGTTAAAACACGCATAGACTTCTTATTTTCAGTGAGGTGTTTACCGATTACAGCTCGCAACCCCTGCCCCTTACCCCGATATTCTATGGGTTGATTTGAGCCGCCCGGAGGGCGTTTTCCAGGAGCATCTGGGTGGTCACCGGACCGACCCCGCCGGGGACGGGGGTGAACCAGCCGGCGACCTGCTCAACGTCGGGGTGCACGTCGCCCTCCTCGCGCCCCAGCTCGTCGCTCCAGTTGTACCCGGCGTCGAGGACCACGGCGCCCGGCTTGACGTAGTCCGGTGTGACCATGTGCGCCCGACCGATGGCCACCGCCAGCACCTCGGCCTCACGCGCCACGCCCGGCAGGTCCACCGTCCGGCTGTGGCAGACCGTCACCGTGAGGTGCTCGGCCAGGAGCAGTTGAAAGAGCGGCTTGCCGACGATGTTCGAGCGGCCGATGATGACGGCCCGCTTGCCCGCGAGCGCCACGCCGGTGGTCTTCAACAGGTGGTGCACGGCGCGGGCGGTGGCCGGGACGAAGCGCGGACGCCCCAGGGCCAGAAGCCCCGCGTTCACCGGGTGCACCCCGTCCACGTCCCTCGCCGGATCCACCAGACAGTCCACCGCGTCCGGGTCGAGCCCTTTCGGCAGGGGGCGCAGGACGAGAACCCCGTGGGTGTCGGCCTCGACCTTTTTCAAAAATTTACTAAAACCCTTCGGGTCCACGTCGGCGGGGAGCTCCACCGTTTGGACGACGAAGCCGCACCTGGTCCCGGCCTTGGTCAGGGAGCGGGCGTAGGCCCCGGCGTTGGGGTCACCCTCGGGCGTGAGAATGGCGAGCGTCGGCTCGATTCCGGCGCGGCGCAGCGCCTCCGCCCGGGTCGCGTTGGCCTCGCCCAGCTCCTGGGCGATTGTTTTGCCGTCTATGATGCGGGCGCTCAAAATGGTCCCGGTTGCGGGTGGTAAGTCATGTCCTGGTTGCGCGTGCTTGAGAGTTTAGACGCTCCCGCCGCGCTAGTCAAGGGCGCGGGGCGGGCGGTCGTCGCCGGGGCGGCCGTGGACGGCCGTACTCTGCGATGACGTAGGGCGGGGATTCTATCCCCGCCGCTTTGCCCCTCTCCCTAACCCGTCGGCGCGCCGCCCCCCAGAGGGGGGAGGGGACCGCTGCACCCCCCTCTCCAGCCCTTAGGCGAGCTTCTCCCTGGAAGGGAGAGGGAAACCGCGGGCCGCCGTTTTCACGTTCCCTACCTTGACCCTCACCCTAGCCCTCTCCCTAGAAGGGAGAGGGGACATGGGGGCCGACCTAAAGGTCGGCCCCTACGAGGGCGACGCGCGGTTAAAAACAAATTCCGTAGGGTGGGGATTCCCATCCCCGCCGCTTTGCCCCTCTCCCTAACCCGTCGGCGCGCCGCCCCCCAGAGGGGGGAGGGGATCGGCGATAACCCTCACCATCAATCCCTCATCCACGGGGGGAGGGGATTTTGTGCAGCCGATAATTGCCACAACGACCCGGACTTACGTATAATGGCCGCGGCGGGCCGGGGAGGTCAATCCCCGAACCGACCGGACGCGCCGCCACGCGGAGGACCCCTTGTTCGACCTCGAGGTTTCGCTCAAGGACATCCTCGACATCCTCATCGTCGCCTTCATCGTCTACGAGCTCCTGGTGATGATCCGGGGGACGCGGGCGGTGCAGATGCTGATGGGGCTCCTGCTCCTGGTCCTGGCGAGCATCCTGGCCGAACTGGCGCGGCTGCCGGCCCTCTCCTTCGTCTTCGGCAACTTCAAGACCGTCTGGATAATCACCTTCGTCATCCTCTTCCAACCCGAGCTGCGGCAGGTGCTGGCCCACCTGGGGCAGAACCGCTTCATCCGCTTCTTCATCGGGACGGAGCGCAACTTCGTGGACGCGGTGGTCGAGGCGGCGGGGGAGTGCATCCGGCTGAAGATAGGCGCGCTGGTCGTCTTCGAGTACACCGACGGCCTGCGGTACTACATCGAGCGCGGGGTGAAAATCGGCGCCCAGGTGACGCCGGAGCTCCTGGTGACCATCTTCACCGAGAAGAGCCCGCTGCACGACGGGGCGACAATCATCCGCAACGGGATGGTGGCCTCGGCGGGGACGATGCTGCCGCTGGCCGACCCGCCGGGGCTGTCGCGCAAGTACGGCGCCCGACACCGCGCCGCCATCGGCATCTCCGAGGAGTCCGACGCCGTGGCCCTCGTGGTATCCGAGGAGCGCCAGGTGGCCTCCATCGCCCGCAACGGCAAGCTCACCGAGTACACCGTCAACGAGCTGGGCAAGCTGCGCTCCGACCTGACGAAAATTTTTGGCGTGGACTAGCGGAATCCCCTCCGGTTCACGCGCGGCGCGGGGTCAGTCCTCCCGGAGTATAAGGCAAGCAGGCGTTTCGCCCTTCACGCGCGGAGAAACCGGATTCACGGCCCGTCATACCGGGCAACCCTGGAAGGTTCGATGACCTCCAAGCGGTCCCGTTTCTGGCAGTCGCTTTCGAAAAACTGGGGGCTGAAGGTCATCTCGGTGGTCGTGGCCGCCGCGGTCTGGCTCTACGCCAACGCGGTCGCCGAGCGGACCCGCACCTTCAACGTCCCCGTGGTCCTGGCCAACGTCCCACCGGGCACCGTCGTCACCGCCGGCAGCGAGCGGACCGTCCCCGTGTTCGTCCGCGGCCGGGGCATGGACCTCCTTTCCTTTACCGACGAGGACTTCTCCGCCAAGGTGGACCTCCAGGGGCGCAAGCTGGGACCCACCACCCAGGAGATCTCCACCGGCGACATCTCCCTCCCCCCCGGCTGCGAGCTGACGATCCTGAACGTCCTGCCGCACCGCGAGCTCGTCATCACCCTGGACGCCGAGAAGGTGAAGAAGGTGCGTGTCCGGCCCCGGATCGTGGGCCAGCCGTCCGAGGGGCTGACGGTGGCCCGCGTGACCTGCGACCGCCCCGAGGTGCGCCTCCGCGGTCCGGCGACCGCCCTTTCTGAGATGACCTACGTGGAGACCGCCCCGGTGGACATCTCGGGCATGACCGAGTCCGGCCGGCGGCAGGTGGCGCTGATGCCCATCGGCCCGGGGGTCGAGCCGGTGGAGGGGCGGCTGGTGGTGGTCAACGTCGAGCTCATCCCGGCCGAGGTCCATTCCTGGCGGGTTCCCGTGCAGGTGGTCCGCCTGCCCGAGGGCTTCACCGCCGCCCTCAAACCCCGGACGGTGGAGCTGGTCGTCGAGGCGCCGGTGGGCGAGCTCAGCGATTACGCCCCCGCGGTCGAGGTGTTCCCCCCGGTCTGGCAGGCCGGGGTGTACGCGGTGGAGCCGGTGCCCGTCCTGCCGCCGGGCGCACGCGTCAAGGCCCTCCACCCCCCCGTCCTGGAGATGACCCTTCAGAGCCTGACCGGGTAGCGTTTTTTTACTGCGACCCGAACGCCGGGAGGCAACCCTGGTGCGAAAAGCGACCTTCCTGTTGTTCGCGCTCCTGGCCGCCGCCCTGGGTATCGAGCGCGAGGTGGACGAGGCGCTGACCACGGCCATCACCGCTTACCGCGACGGGAGGCTGGAGGACGCGCAGCTCCTGTTCGTGGACTACCTCACGAGCGGCCCCGAGGGCGAGGAGCCGCCGTCGGCCGCCGAGGCGTACTTCTACCTGGGGCTCATAGACGAGCTCGACGGGAGCCTGGCGGAGGCCGAGCAGTTCTACGGCGCCGCCATAGACTCCTGGCCCGACTACTCCGACGCCCTGGCCGCCCTGGGCACGCTCCTCTCCATGCGCGGGGAGTACGAGCAGGCCCAGACCAAGCTGGAGCGCGCCGTCTCACTGGCCCCCGAGTCGGCCATCGCCCTGGCCAACCTCGGATTCGTCTACCTCGCCCAGGACCTCACCTCCAAGGCGGAGACCCGGTTCAGCCAGTCCCTGGAGATAAAGCCCGACTACGTCTTCGCCCGCGTCAACCTGGGCTACATCTTCATGGTGACCGAGCGCTACGAGGAGGCGGTGGACCAGTTCCGCTACGCCCTGGTCCTGGAGCCGGACAACCTGGAGGCCAACGCCAACCTGGCCGACCTGCTGGTCGTCTGGGCCCGGAACTACGGCGACGCCTACGAGCACTACCTCCGCGTGCTGGAGGTTTTGCCCGACGACTTCATCGCCAACCAGCGCGTGGGGTACATCTACACCGTCATCGGCGACTGGGGCACGGCGGAGGATTACCTGGAGGACGCCCTGGACTTGAGGCCCGGCGACGCCGACACGCAGAGCCTCCTGGATTACGTGCGCCGGAAGATGGCGGAGGGTCCGCCCCCGGGGCCGGTCATCAGCCAGATAATCCTGGACGGCAACGCCAACGACGAGCGGGACGGCATCCTGGAGGCCTTCGGCCTCAAGCCGGGCCAGCCGTACACCGAGGAGTCGGTCAACGACGGCCTGGAGCGCATCCGGGATTACTTCAGCGGCCGGCCCATCGGCGGGGTCTCCCTCCAGGCGCGCACCGAGAACCAGTTCGACGGCCGGGCGGTCTCCCTGGAGCTGGAGGTGGTGACCGGCGAGGCGGCGGTGCTGGGCGCCGTCGAGCTGCGGGGGTTGGTGAATACCCCGATGGACGTGGTGGAGCCGATTCTGGCGGCCCACGGCGTATTCGTCGGAGCGCCCTTCGACAGCCGCGAGGTCTTCACCGCCGTCCGCGAGCTCTTCGAGACCGGATACTTCGCCAGCGTCAGCCGCAACCTGCGCGCCGGCGCGATCCCCGAGGAAATTGACCTCATAATTCTGTTCGAGGAGAAGCGGGGCGAGTGACGCCGGGGGCCGGCGTGAGGCCGGGGGGTGTCCGGAGGAATGCCTGCCCCAGGTCACGCGGCGTTTCCCGAAGGGGCTGGCTCATCCCTGCGCACGGTGGGAGGTTGAGCCGGCAAGGGGCTATCTCCCCGAAGGGCTTAGGCGATGCCTAGAAGAGTTCTGTCAGGTGTTCGCCGACGGGACTATCTCCCCGGCGGGCACGGCGATGCCCCTCGTCTCCCGGGTCCATCATCTAGCGCGGGGGGCGGTCGGAAGAGCCGGTGATGGATTCCGGGAAGCGATTCCCCGGCGGGTTTCGGTCCCGTAAGTGAAGATGGCGGTGCGGCCGTTGCGGTCCCGTTCGCGCCCGAGGCGATTCACCGACGGGTTTCAACCCCCTAGAGCGTGTTTTTTCCGACGCGCAAGGCGGCTTTTTCGTCGCCGGAAAATAGCGGATACCGGCTCCACAGACACTCGGTTTTCCCCAAGCGAGGCTGCAGATGGCGAAGCCCTTCGGCGTGCGGCTGGGCATTTTCCTCCTCGGCGTGGCGGCCGTGCTGGCGACCGCGCTGGGCGCCGGCGACCCCGGCCCGCTCCTCTCCACCGCCGACCCCGAGGACGTGGGCATGGACCCGGCGCGGCTGGCCCGCCTGGACGACCTGGTGGAGGAGATCATCGCCTCGGGGCGGATGCCGGGCTGCGTGATTCTGGTCGCGCGCCACGGCGCCGTCGTCTGGCGAAAGGCCTACGGCATGGCCGAGGTCGAGCCCGAGCAGCGGCCCATGCTCCCCGACACCCCCTTCGATCTGGCTAGCCTGACCAAGGTGGTGGCCACCACCACGGCGGTGATGATTCTCCTGGAGCGCGGCGAGTTCCGCCTGGACCAGCCCGTGGCCTACTACATCCCCGCCTTCGGCGAGAAGGGCAAGGGCGACATCACCCTGCGCCAGCTCCTGCTGCACACCAGCGGCCTCCCCGCCTGGCAGGATTTCGGTAAGACGTGCTCCGACACCGCCGACGTCATCGCCGAAATCTGCGCCCTGGAGCCCAAGTACGCCCCGGGCGTGCGCTATCTATACAGCGACCTGAACATGATTCTTTTGGGTGAAATCATCCGGCGGGTGGACGGACGGCCCCTGGACGAATTTTCCCGGGAGGAGATTTTCGAGCCGCTGGGGATGGCGCACACGGTTTTCAACCCGACGGGCGCTTTCGCGGCGTCCGCGGCGGCCACCACACGGGCCGAGGGCCGCGCCGACGTCCCCGACGGCACCATGCTCGTGGGCCGCGTCCATGACAACAACGCCGCGGTGATGGGCGGGGTTTCCGGCCACGCCGGGCTCTTCTCAACGGCCGACGACCTGGCCGTCTTCGCCCAGATGCTCCTCAACGGTGGGATTTACGGAGACACCCGCATCCTATCGCCGGTGACCGTGAAACGGATGACCGAGGAACACCTGCGGGTGGGCTCCACGGTGCGCCGCGGCCTGGGCTGGGACCTCCACACCGACGAGTACTGCACCTCCGGCGACCTCCTCTCCTCCTCCGCCTTCGGCCACACCGGCTTCACCGGCACCAGCCTGTGGGTGGACCCCGAGAACGACCTCTTCGTGATTCTGTTGGCCCACCGGCTGCACCCCGACAACCGGCAGAGCGCCTTCAACGAGGTACGGGCCCGCATCCACAACGTCGTCGCCGCCTCCATCGTCGAGTAATGTCGTCGCCCGCGTGTAGAGCGGCGTGAGACAAGGGGTAAACCCCTTGCCTCGGTGCAGGTTCGCCGGGCGTGTGGAGCGGCGGTTCTGGCCGATGGGCGCGGGCGACGGTCGGTCGGGGTGGGGGCATCGGCGGCGGCGCTCCGTTTCGGCCGCGGGAAAGCCCGGTCCACTCCCCCTCGACGACCCCGTTCCCCTTTCGGGCCGAACCCCCCTCATTCACCGAGGCGCGATGATGAAGGTTTTGGTAGTGTCGCTCGGGACGGCCCTCGTCCTCGGGTGCGCGGACGTCACGGGCTCCACGGAGCTCGGCGCCGATTTCTGGCCGCTGGCGGTGGGCAACTCGTGGACCTACCGGGACAGCTTCGGCGACCTGACCGAGGTGACCGTCACCGCCGTCGAGGACGGCTGGTACTGCTGGGACGAGGGCGTGGCCCAAATGGCGCTGCGGTGCGCGGAAGAGTCCTGCCGCCGCCAGCCGACGTGGCCGCCGCCCGGCGACCCGCGGTACACGATGATCCTCCTCGAGGAGCCGCTGGAGGAGGGTGCCACCTGGCCGCTATACGCCGACGGCTCCGGCGAGGCCAGGCTGGTGGAGGCCGACTTCACCTACGAGACCCCCGACGGCGACTGGGACCACTGCTACAAGGTCGAGCTGGAAACCACCTGGGAGGTATACGCCCGGGGGATCGGCCTGGTCGCCGAGGGTTTCGGCGATTTCGAGACCCGCCACCTGGCGGAGTACGCGTTCGGCGACTGATGAGCGCATTTACTAGGCCCCCCTTGACTCAAGTCACGTCGCCGTCTATACTGGTTTTCAAGTAAGGGAATATTGGGGATTAAGATGAACGAAAAGCTTGCGGTGAGGGTCAAAGTCGAACCCGGCATGTTTTCGCATGAGAGGTTCGTGACCATTTCCACTAAAAAGGGCGATTTTTACCTGTACGTGGATGCGAGCAGCCTGGTCGGCGACCTCCTCAAGGTGTATCTCGTCTATCAGGTGGACGATGAAATCCTGATAGACCTGCCCCAGGAAACGCTGACCACCGGCAGCCGCATCCGCGTGCCCCGCGAGATGTTGGTTCCGCTTCCAGCGTGAGTCCCCGATGATCCTCTGTGACTCCGAGCTAAAGGTTGCCCTGGCATACAGGCAGCTTATTATCGAGCCGACACCGACGGACGATTGTATATCCACTTCGAGTATTGACCTTACATTGGGTGACGAGTTCAAACAATGGAACACGCCTTCGTCTCTGGTTGATCCCACAAAACCCCATAGGGAACTGGCGGCTGAATTTCAAGTAGATGTGGTGTTGAATGCGGACGGTTCGGTCAATGTCGCACCCAACTGTTTTCTTCTAGCCCTGACCGCTGAAACCATATCTCTTCCAAATCAGTCCCGTTTAGCCGCTCGCGTTGAAGGTCGCAGCTCCCTGGCTCGTTTGGGGTTGGGCATCCACGTTACCGCTCCAACCATCCACGCGGGCTTTGAGGGAAAGCTGACACTCGAAATCACGAACGTCGGGCCTCTGACCATCCTTTTAAAGCCGGGGTTGAAGGTTTGCCAGCTCATCGTCGAGCAGGTGTTCGGCACGCCGGCCCAGGTGTTTCAGAGCGTTTTTCAGGGGCAACGAACGGTATCCGGTTCCTCGTAGTCGGATTTTCTGCTATATTTTCGTGCCGGCCCCAAGTGGGCTTTTTTCATGACGCGACTCAAACCCTGTAAAATCGGCGTGTACGGTATGGAGGAGGCGCCGGGCTTCCTCGCCGGTGAGCTGCGGGCCGTCGGCCTGGACGCCCGGGAGCTCGCCGACCTCGCCCCCAAAACCCTGGCCGGCCTGGATATCCTCCACGTCTTCTACCCGCCCACGGCCTGGCGGGGCTTCGTCGTCGCCAAAATGATGGGCCTCGCCACGGTGGCCCACTGGATGGGGAGCGACGTCCTCGCCGTGCGCCGGGGACGTCAGCGGCTCAAGCTCCGCCTGAGCCTGCCCTTCATTCAACTGCATCTGGCCGACAGCGCCGGGCTGGTCGAGGAGCTCGCCGGGCTCGGTGTGCGCGCCCGCTTTCAGCCGGTCCTCTCGGACAAGCTCGGGGTCTCCGACGCTCCCTGGCCGACGGAACGGGCCGTCCTGGTTTACATCCCCCCCGAGCGCGGGGATTTCTACGGCGTGCCGCGGGCCGTGCGGCTGGCCCGGAGGATGCCCGATGTGCGGTTCCGCTCCTGCGGCCCGGGACCGGCCCCCGCCGACGCGCCGCCCAACTGGGAGCACCTCGGCGTTTGCGATGACATGTCGCCGGTTTACGCCGGGGTGCGCGTGCTCCTGCGCCCGACCTCGCACGACGGACAGGGGAGGATGGTGCTGGAGGCGCTGGCCCGGGGACGCCGGGTGGTGTGGAGCGGCCGGCTACCCAACGTCATCACCGCCCGCACCGACGGAGAGCTCGACCGAGCGGTCCGGGAGGCCCTGGACGCGGGGCCCAACCGGGGCGGTCAGGAGATGGTGCGCCTTTTTTTCGACCGCCGCCGCAGCGCGTTCCGCCTGCGCGACTACTACCGACTCCTGGTGGGTCGGGCGCTCTAGGGGGTGGTCGCCCGTCGGCGGTTGGATTTGCGATGACGTAGGGCGGCCCCTCCGCGGGCCGCCGTTGTTACGTTCCCTGCCCCGACCCTCACCCCGGCCCGTAGGCGAGCCTCTCCCTAAAAGGGAGAGGGGAAATGTAGGGCGGGGATTTTAATCCCCGCCGTTTTTACCCCTCACCCTAACCCGTAGGCGAGCCTCTCCCTAAAAGGGAGAGGGGGGTTGGCCTACAGGTCCGTCAGGGCCTCGATGCCGGGGAGTTCCTTGCCCTGGACGAAGACCAGGGAGGCCCCGCCGCCGGTGGAGACGAAGCTGAAATCGCCGTGGTCGAGCCCGGCCTGGTCCACGGCGGCCACGGAATCGCCGCCGCCCACCACGGTAAAGGCGCCGGTGTCTTTCAGTTTGGCCACCTCCCGCGCCACCGAGCGGGTTCCCTCGGCGAAGCGCTCGTCCTCGAAGTAGCCCACCGGGCCGTTCCAGAAGACGGTCCGCGCCCGGGCTATCTCCTCGGCGAAGCGCCGGCGCGTGGCGTCCCCGATGTCCACCGCCATGCGGTCCGCCGGTATCTCCTCCACCAGCTTGGCCTTGCACGCGGGGTCAATCCTCTCCACCACGTAGTTGTCCGTGGGGAGCACGATTTTATCGGCGTAGCGCAGGAGGAGGTCCTTGGCGTACTCGAGGTAGTCGGTCTCGTGGATGCTCCGGCCGACCTCCTGCCCCAGGGCGGCGAGGAAGGTGTAGGCCATGCCGCCGCCGACGAGGAGCCGGTCCACGCGCTCGAGGAAGCTCTTGACGACGCCGAGCTTGGTGGAGATTTTCGCCCCGCCCATGATGCCCACGTAGGGCCGCTGGACCTCGCCCAACAGGAGGCTCAGGTTCTCGACCTCCTCCCGGAGCTGGTAGCCGTAGGCCGAGGTGAGGAACTTGGGCACGCCGACGACGCTCGCGTCCTTGCGGTGGCAGACGGGGAAGGCGTCGTTGACGAAGAGGTCGGCCAGGGACGCCAGCTCGCGGGCCAGCTCGTCCCGGCCCTCCTGCTCCCGGGGGTCGTAGCGGAGGTTCTCCAGCATCATGAGCTCGCCGGGCTTCAGCGCGGCCGCCATGTTGCGCGCCTCGTCGCTCACCACCACGCCCCGGCGGGCCATCCCCACCGGGAGCCCCACGAGCTCCTCCAGCCGTCGGGCGACCGGCCGGAGGGAGTATCGCGGCTCGTCGCCCTTCGGGCGGCTGCGGTGGGAGCAGAGGACGGCCGAGGCCCCCTCCGCCAGGATGTACCGCAGGGTGGGGAGCGAGGCGGTGATGCGGGCGTCGTGGGTCACGTTGCCCTCGTCGTCGCCCGGGACGTTGTAGTCCAGGCGCACGAGCACCCGCTTCCCCGCGAGGTCCAGGTCCTCGATGAAGAGCTTGCGCACGGCGTGTCCTCCCGTATCGTCCGTTGCAATGTGGCAGGTTACCAGAGAGCGCGGCGTTTGTCGAGGGGCCGTTGTTAAACGCGGCGGGCGGGTGTGGACACCCGCCCCTACGGTCAACGTCGAATCCGACCCGTAGGGGCGACCGTCCACGGTCGCCCGTTTTCGCGCCAGGCTCGCGGGCGGGTCAAGAGACCCGCCCCTACGGCATCGCACCCCTCACCCTAACCCTCTCCCCAGAGGGGAGAGGGGACATGCAACGGGCGGGTGTGGACACCCGCCCCTACGTCATCGCAGACCGCGAGGTGAGGATCGGGGTGTTTTACAAAAGCGGCGGCCCGTAGAAGGGCCGCCCTACGTCATCGCAATCCGTGGTGTGAAATGAAATGCGGTGGGGATAGAATCCTCGCCCTTTATTCATCTGCCCCCCTCCCCGGCCCTCCCCCCAGAGGGGGGAGGGGGTCATGCCGGAATCCCGATTATGACCCTTATACCCGCCCTACGGATAAACGAACATCGCCGCCCCCCGCGTCAGAGCGAAAAGCCCACCGCCCCCGCGGCGCTGAAATACGTGTTCGCGTCCCCCGAGGTGTCTATCCGCCCAAGGCCCACCGCCAGATCGAGGCGGACGCCCGCCAGGTGCATCCCCACTCCCAGAGTGTAGAGCGGGGGCTGGGTCTCGTCGGCCAGGTTGAATCGCAGGCCGGCGCCTCCCCACAGGGCTCCCTCGAAGAAGTCCGCCCGCACACCCACCGCCAGGTCCTGCTGGGGGGAGAACGCCCCCTCGTCCCGCGTGAGGTCCACGTCCACCGCGACGGTCAACAGGCCCGGAACCGCCTGGCCGGCCACGCCGATCCGCCAGTGGGGCTCCAGGCGGTCGGAGACCCCGGTCACCGGCTCGTCCCAGGAGATGGGGGCGGGGATGATGTCGCGCGCCAGGAGGCCCAGCCGGAATGAGGGGGTGAACTGGCCCAGGAGGCCCAGGTCGGCGCTGACGGCGTGCCCCAGGGTCGGCCGCGTGGCGAGCACCTGCCGTGTGATCCACTCCGGCCCGGTGGCGTACATCCCGGAATCGCCGGCGGTGAAGCGGTTTTGGTAGCTCTGGGTGACGACGTACTTGATGTTGAGGCCGGCCGAGACGAAGAAGCGGTCGCCTGGCCCGGAGCGCCAGAGGTAGTCGGCGTAGGTGACGATGAACTCCTGGCGGGCGTCGTTGGCGAGCCGCGCGCCGGTCTGGTTCTCGGTTATCCCGAGGCCGTCGCCCTGGGCGTCGCCCACGAAGCCCGAGGGGTCGGGGTAGGTGGGCCAGAGGGTGGCGAGCTGCTCCGAGTCCAGGTAGCCCGCGAGGTAAAGGAGCGCCACCGCCTCGGGGTCCTCGAGGTAGTAGTCGGGGATGAGGCGGCCGGTGTCCGCGTCGGGCTCCAGAAGCACCTGACCCGTGCCGCCGCCGATCCAGCTCACGGCCAGCGGCCCGACCATGACGCCCGCGCCGTAGGACAGGTAGCCGGTGACGCCGGGCGGGTCCCCGGCCAGCCCCTCCAGGAAATCCGCCGTCCGGTCTATGGCGTCCAGGAGCGGCTGGAGCCCCTCGCCGGTGTCGGCGTGCCAGATGTCGTCCTTCTGCTCGATGTAGGCGTCGAAGTCCTCGGTGATGCGGTCGTCGGTGGCGAGGGCGAAGCAGGGGACGCAGGCGAAATAATCGCCGGCGGCGGCCATCCCGGCGGGGTTGTAATAGACGCAGGCCTCGTCGTCGGCCAGGGCGACGTAGGCGCCCCCCAGAGCCATAGCGCGCGGACCGTAAACGGGAAGGGCCAACGCCGGCAGGAGGATTGCGCCGAGCGCCAGGATGACCTTGTCCCTCATCGGCCGTCCCCCTTTAGGCGGAGGTCGCGGTTCGGTCGTTCATCGTCGCGGGCCGGGCGCCCCGGGCCGACGGTATCGGCGCCGGGGGCGTACCCGCGTTCATCGTCGCGGGCGGGGTGCCCCGGGTCCCCCCCCCCCGGTCACGATGGTAGCGTACTCGGATTCCCGCCCGGTCAAAACGGCGGCGCACCCTAGATGGCGAAACCGAGGGATACCGAGGCGCCCAGGGTGGAGTCGTGCTCCCCGGCGGAGAACTGGTTGGTCATCACCGCAAAGTCGAAGTGGAAGATGTCCCCGACCTTCACCCCCAAGCCCAGGGAGGCCAGGAAGGTGGCCTTGGCCTGGTCCTCGATGAGGGAGTTGTAGTTGGCGTTGAAGCCGGCGCGGATGGCGAACATGTCCGCTATCACCCACTCCAGACCCAGGGAGAGGTCCCGTACCCTGTCCACCACGATCTCCTTCTCGACCCAATCGTTGTTCACCAGCACGCGCGTCTTCACCGTATACTCGGTCTCCAGCGCGTCCACGTCCATGGCGAGGGTGAGGCTGTCGAAGAACTCGAATCCCAGGCCGAGGCGGACCTGGGTGTCCAGGGGGGTGGGGTCCAGGGAATCGTCACTCCAGGTGATGTCCAGGGGGATGATGTTGCGGCCCGCGATGCCCAGGTGGAAAAAGCGCCCGAGCATCATCTGCACGCCCAGGTCCATGCTGAAGCTGTAGCCTGTGGCCGCGGCGTCCAGGCCGAGGACGTTCGAGAAGAGCCAGTTGGGGCCGGTGGCGAAGACGTCGGGGTCCAGGGAGCCCTCGGTGAGGACGGAGAGGCCGTTCGCGTATTTCAGGCCATAGATGAACTTGGCGGTCCCGCCCACGGCCAGGTAGTCGTAGCGGCCCAGCGGGAAGGAGTAGGCGTAGCTCACGCCGATGTCGTGCTCCGAGTACCCGGATACGGCGATCTCGGACTTGTTCTCCGACAGGCCGATCATGTCGTTGGGTGTGGTTTGCCACCCCTGGCTCACCAGGCGGTTGTACTCCGCCCCGGTCAAAAGACCCGCCTGGTAGAGGGCGGTGATTATCGCCATGCGCTGGTACAGGCTCCCCTCGTTGAAGTAGCGCTCGTCAATCAGGCGCGAGGTCTGGCTGTCCATCCCCGGCCCGATCTCCATCTTGGTCATGTTGACCCAGCTCACGGTGATGGGGCCGATCATGGAGGTGACCCCCACGTGCATGTTGCCGATGACGCCGGTGCCCGGGTCGTTGAAGCGCTCCAGGGCGTCGGAGAATTCGTTGACGAAGCCGATGAGCTCGCTGGGGTTGGAGGTGTCGGGGGGGTTGGAGTAGAAGTCCTTGAACTGGTTCATCCGCTCGGTGATGTTGTCGGCGACGGTGAAGCCCCAGACGGGGTCCGCGGCGAAGGTCAAATCCCGGCGTCCGAGGGCGGCGGGGTTCCAGTAGGCGGCGGTGCCGTCCTCGACGATGGACACCAGAGCGCCGCCCAGAGCCATGGCGCGGGGGCCGTAGATCTCGGTGGCGAAGGAGGCCGCGAACAAAACGCACAGGATTACAAGCGGAAGGCGCATGGGTCCTCCTCGGGTGGAAGTCGGCACAGTGTTGTTTAAGTGTAGCCCGAAAATCGTATTAAGACAAGGCGGCGGGCTACCTTACGGCGTAATCTGGCTCCACGAAACGCCGGACCTCCTCCGGGAGGGCCTGGCGCAGGCGGGCGTGAATCGCCTGGGCGGTGGGCAGGTTCACCAGCTCCGCCGCCAGCTCCGCCGCCTGCCGGAACGAGATGGCCCTCAGGGTGGCCTTGACCACGGGGACGTTGACCGGCGCCACAGAGAGCTCGTCTATCCCCAGCCCCACCAGGAAGGGGACGGCCAGGGGGTTGGCGGCCATTTCCCCGCACAGGCCGACCCAGATGCCCGCCGCGTGGCCCGCCTCCACGATCGTCGCCAGGAGCCGGAGCACGGCGGGGTGGAACGGCTGGTACAGCTCGGAGATGGAGGGGTTGCCGCGGTCCACCGCCAGGGTGTACTGGATGAGGTCGTTGGTGCCGATGGAGAAGAAGTCCACCTCCCGGGCGAACTGGTCGGCCATCACAGCCACCGACGGCACCTCCACCATGATGCCGACCTCGATCCCGGCGTCGTAGGGCTTGCCCTCGGCGTCGAGCTCCGCCTTGCACTCCTCGATGATCTCCTTGGCCTGGCGCAGCTCCTCGATGGCCGAGACCATGGGGAACATCAGGCGCACGTTGCCCGAGGCGCTGGTGCGCAGGATGGCGCGGAGCTGGACCTTCAGCGTGTCCGGCATCTTCAGGGAAAAGCGGATGGCCCGGCAGCCCAGGTACGGGTTCATCTCCACCGGCACCTCGGGGTGGGAGAGGAACTTGTCGCCGCCGATGTCCACGGTGCGGATGACCACCGGCTGGGGCGCGAGCTGGCGCGCCACCACCGAGTACGCCTCGTACTGCTCCCCCTCGCTGGGCAGGTCCTCCCGGTTCAAAAACAGAAACTCGGTGCGGTAGAGGCCCACGCCCTGGGCGCCGTGGGCCTGGACCGCGTCCACCTCGGACAGAAGCTCGATGTTGGCGGCGAGCTCGATGGTGAAGCCGTCGGAGGTTTCCGAGGGCAGGTCGCGCAGCTTCGCCAGGGATTCGAGCTTGGCCCGTTCCTCCTTCTGGATCCGCCGGTACTTCTTGAGGAGCTCGGGGGCGGGGTCGAGGACCGCGATGCCGTTGCGGCCGTCGAGGATGAGTGTGTCGCCCTCCTCGGCCCGGCGCGAGAGGTTGCCGAGCCCCACCACCGCCGGTATCTCCAGCGCCCGGGAGATGATCGCCGTGTGGCTGGTCACGCCGCCCACGTCGGTGGCAACCCCGAGGACCTTCAGCGGGTCCATCTGCGCCGCCGCCGAGGGCGGCAGGTCGTGGACCACGATTATCGCCGGCATCTCCAGACCGGCCAGCAGCGGCTCCCTTTTCCCCATCAGGTTGCGCAGGAGCCGCTCCCCCATGTCGCGCACGTCGGTCACCCGCTCACGCAGGTACTCGTCGTCGAAGCCGGTGAAGGTGGCCACGAAGTGGTCCACCAACTTGCTCACCGCGTACTCCGCGGTGCAGGAGAGGTTGTGGATGTTCTCCTGGACCCCGCCCATGAGGGTGTCGTCGTCGAGCATCATCTGCTGGCTCTCGACGATTTTGAGCTCGGTCAGGCGGCCCGACTCGCGCAGGGTCTCGATCAGTCGCTCGAGCTGCCGCTTCGAGGCCTTGAGCGCCCTGGCGAAGCGTTCGATCTGGTTTTCCGGGTCGTCAATGTGGTCCTGGCCGACGTTCAAGAGCTCGAGCTTCGGCTTGACGACCCGCCCGATCGCCACCCCCTTGGAGACCGGCACGCCCTGGAAAATCATGGTCTCTCCTCGTTAAAAAAACCGCGTCCCCGACGCGGTGATTATGGGATATTTTCCCCCGATGCTCAACCGGTTGAACGTGGTCCGTTTTTTGCTAAAAAGTTCCGCGGGGGGGAAGGGCGAAGGGCGCGGGGGAACACCGACGGTGTCGCGTCACCTCCGACCGCCGCACGGACCGGCGTCCCCCGTAGAAGACCCTCAGCCGACCGGAGCCAGAAATGTATTATCGGGTGTAATAAAAAAAGAATCGCCAAGGTCGCGAATCCGGCTCCGGTCCCCCCCGACCAATTTTTTCAGGCCAGGTAGTGGTCCTCGAGGAACCTCTTGTCGGCCAGGAGCCGGATGCTTCTGAGGGCCTTTTCCGCGTCGGGCCCCGTGGCGCGGACCAGGAGCACCGCCCCCGGCGCCGCGCCCAGCGACATAACCCCCATCACACTCTTGGCGTTCACCCACGAGGTGTCCCCGTTGACCCGGGCGACGAAGATTTCCGCGTCGAATTTCTGGGCGACGCGGACAAAAATGGCCGCCGGGCGCGCGTGGAGGCCGAGTTTGTTGGTCACGACGATCTCGATTTGGGGCATGGGTTCCGCGGGATGGGGGTGACGTTCCCGACGACCGCGCGATTTTAGCACGCCCGATTTTCGCCGGTCAATCTCAGGCCCCCGTCACTTCCGACTTGACCATTCCCGATTTTTTGGCTATATTTACACGTGGGTTATTCCCTGGACGGGTCGGTTGGCCAAAATGAGGCGAACCCTGACATCAAGTACGCTCCTCGCGGCAGTGGCGGTGGCGCTCATCTGCATCGCGCCCGCCTGGGCCGATGACATCGCCGACCACGTCGTCGTCTCCGAGGTCCTCCCCCTCCCCGCGGATGGCCAGGCCGTCTTCGTCGAACTCTACAACCCCACCGGCCAGGATATCAGCCTCGACACGTTCTTCCTGCGCTCCGATTTCAAGGAGGAATACCCCGCCCTCTCCGGGAGCATCCCCGCCTACGGGTTCTACCTGGTGTCCACCGCACAGGAGGGCTGGCCCGAGAGCTGGCCCACCCCCGATCTCGTCGCGCCGATACTGGAGTTGGGCACCATGTCCGGCGGCGTGGCCCTCGTTGACGGCACGAATACCCTGGACATGCTCGGCTGGGGCATCTCCCCCGGTTACTTCGAGACGACCCCCTGCAACGCGCCCTCGAGCGGCGAATCCTTCGAGCGCAAGAGCGGCAGCTACCATGACGACGGCGACGGGAACGGCTACGACACCGACAACAACATCTTCGATTTCCGGATCCGCAGCGAGCCCGAGCCCCAGAATACCGACAGTGATCCGGAGCGCCCGCCTTCGTCGGCCGACGGCGTCACCTGGGGCTTCCTCAAGGACCTCTTCGGCCCCCAGCCCTAGGGGTGGCCGGGGGGGCCGGTCGGGTGGGCAGGTCGGGGGGGAAAAGGCTGGAAGGCCTTTTTTTTATGCGCGTCCGTGAGCCGGCCGGTATCCCCCTCTCCCCGTGGGAGCGGCGCGCCGACGGGTCAGGGGTGAGGGCTGCCGCGTGTCCCCTCTCCCTTCCAGGGAGAGGCTCGCCTACGGGCTAAGGTGAGGGTCGAGGTTGGGAACATTAAGCGGCGGGGATAGGAATCCCCGTCCTACGTCATCGCAATCGGCGAGACACGGGCCGGTGGTGAGGAGCGCCGCGCACCCCCTCCCCCCTTTGGGGGGAGGGTTGGGGTGAGGGGCGGGCGGGTCTAAAGACCCGCCCCTACATTATCGCAATCGAGGGTGAGGGTCGGGGCGGCCTCCCTCTCCCTCCGGGAGAGGGATTGGGGGTGAGGGCTACCTTATTAAAAGCGGCGGCCCGCGGGCGGGTCAGGAGACCCGCCCCTACGTCATCGCAAACCGCGACATCGTCGTCCGCCGCAAAAAAACGGGCCGGTCAACCTTCCCCGGCATTCTGAGCGCCCGCGTCATTTCTACCCGTCGGCGCCCCCGCCGTCGTGGCAAAAAAAAACCGGCCTCGCCAAGTATAAGTGAAAAATCCCTACTCCGCCGTCGGCGGCGAACCCAATCTCTGTACAAATTCGCGGAACCGCTCCCCCCGTTCGACGAAATTCAAAAACTGGTCGTAGCTGGCGCAGGCCGGGGATAGAAGGACCACCTCGCCCGGCGCGGCCAGCTCCGCCGCCCTCGCCACCGCCGCCTCCAGGGTCCCCGCCGTCTCCATCGTTTCCAGGCGGGACCGGCAGCCGTCCGCGGCGAGCCCCTCCCCCCCCCGCTCGACGGCGCGCCGAATCGCGTCGGCCGTCTTCCCGATCAAGAGGCACCCCCTGGCGCGCAGCGCGATCTCCCGCCCCAGGTCCCAGAAGGGGGTCCCCTTGTCGTAACCGCCGGCGATGAGCCACACCGGTTCGGTGAAGCTCCGCAGCGCCGCCACCGCCGACTCCGGCGTCGTGGCGATGGAGTCGTTGAAGAAAGTTACCCCGTTCACCGTGGCGATCTCCTCCAGCCGGTGGGCGATGGGCCTGAACCCGGTGAGTGCCGCCGCCGTTACCGAGAGCGGGATGCCGAATGCGTAGGCCGCCGCCGAGGCCGCCAGGGCGTTGGCCACGTTGTGGTCGCCGCGCGGCGCGAATTTATCCAGCTCGAAATACCGCTGCTCCGCACCGGCGAAGCGCGCCACCAGCCGACCCTTGCCCTCGGGGCCAACACCCTCCCGGTAGAAGTTGACCCCCTCGCCCCCCTCCAGACCGAACCGGAGGACCGACCCCGGGGTCAGCTCCGCCAGTTTCGCCACCTGCGGGTCCTCGGCGTTGAGCACCGCCGCGTCCCGCGCGGTCTGGTGGGTGAGAATCCGGGATTTGGCCTCGATGTAGGCGGTGAAGGTGCCGTGGCGGTCCAGGTGGTTGGGGGTCAGGTTGGTCACCACGGCGATGTGCGGGGACCAGCCTATTTCCCCTAAATCTTCGAGCTGGAAGCTTGAAAGTTCGAGCACGGCGGGCAGGCCCGGCGGGGCGTCGTCCACCCGGTCCAACAGGCACACCCCCATGTTGCCGCCCACCAGGGCGCCCGGCACGTGGCGGCTCACGATGTCCCCCAGCATCCCCGCCGTGGTCGTCTTGCCGTTGGAGCCGGTCACCGCCAGGTGAGTCCCACGGAAGCGCTCGACGAAGAGGACGATTTCCGACGAGAGCTCGCCCCCCGATTCCCGGGCGAAGGCGAGGTACGGCGAGGTCTTGGGCACAGCCGGGTTGACGAAAATTATGTCAGCCGCGCGGAAGTCCTCCTCGCGATGCGCGCCGAGGTGGAGCTCCACGTCCAGGCCGCGCAAGAGCGCGAGCGACGGCGCCAGCTCATCCGCCTCGCGCAGGTCGGTCACCGTCACCCGGGCGCGGTGGCGGACCAGGTAGCGCGTGAGCCCCACCCCGCCGCCGAAGAGGCCGAGGCCCATCACCAGCGCCCGTCTGCCTTCGAGTTTAACCACGGTTCATCACCCAAGGAGGCGCCGCTCGCGGCGGCAACCTATCGAATGTATTTGACCTTACGACGCGGTGCTGGGTGCGGCTCCCAGCCGTCACCGACCTTCGCCGAAAGGGGTTGTCGCTCGCGGGAATAACCTATTGAATACCATCAACCTTGCGACGCGGAACCAGCTCGGCTCCCAGCCGTTACCGGCCCTCGCCCAAGGGGTGGCGCCGCTCGCGGCGGTAACCTGTCGAACTGTACTAACCCCTCGTCGCGGAACAGGTGCGGCTACCAGCCGTCACCGACCCTCGCCAATGGGGGGTGTCGCTCGCGGCGGCAACTTGTCGAACTTTACGTACCCCTCGTCGCGGAACCGGTGGGGCTACTAGCCCCCCAGGGGGGAGGGGGCTTCTATCTGCCCGTCCACGACCCGCGGTGCCTGGCCCAGCTCGCCGGTCGCCGACAGTGGATTGGTCACGGCGTCCTCGCGCCAGGGGACGCGGGGCGGTGAGATGTCGCTGAACGGCGGCACGCCCTCGATGTCCACGCCCTGCAGCGACTCGACGTAGGCCAGAATCTCGCCGAGCTGGCCTCGGAAGCGTTCGAGCTCTTCGGCGGTCAGCCCCAGGCGGGCCAGACGCGCGATGTGCCGCACGGTTTTCTCGTCCATGCCTCCTCCCTGGTCGCCGGCAATTCTACCACAGGGCGGCGTCATCCCGCCTTGACCCCGACCCCCCGAGGTGCTATTTTCACCGCGCACTTCAACCGCCGGGATCATGCGGGGCGTCGTCACCTACTACGACTACAACAAGGGTTACGTCTTCCTCCGGCCGCTGGGCTCCGACGCGCCGGACGAGGCGGAGGAGTGCTTCTTCCACGTCGCCCAGCTCGGGGCGTCCCGGTTCTGGGGGCTTGCATTGGGGTGCACGGTGGAGTACGAGCCGGCCGGGGAGGGCCTGGTGAAGCGGGTGATACTGACGCACTGAGCGCCCGTCGGCTGGGTTTCCCCTCCCTTTAAGGAGAAGTTTGTTTGCGGGCCGGGGTGAGGGGGGGTAGAAACTTTCGCATGTCAACCGGCGTAGTCGCGGAGCATGGTCGAGCGGAAGGTATAGGGGTGCGGTGGGGAAAACAGTGTCGGTCTCGCGGCGGTAACCCCTCAAATTGGTGAAACCCCTCGTCGCGGAACACGATCGAACGTAAGGTTCGCGGGGCGTGGCGCAGTCCGGTAGCGCACCTGCTTTGGGAGCAGGAAGTCGGAGGTTCGAATCCTCTCGCCCCGACCACCAGCTTGAAGCTGGACACTGCCTCGCGACGAAGGCTTTTTGCAATTCGTTGATTTATCCCCGCGTGCGGAGCCTCGTGCCGGTTCAAGATCCCCCAATCAGCGCGGGGCGCTGG